>JGI12316J15310_10000087_pt10 | contig 186128 bp, 182 predicted proteins | sample MarCyaLeptolynsp_FD_15310 | JGI IMG/M metagenome (IMG submission 15310)
CCGGTCGGCGCCGAGCGCGTCGCGCAGATGCGCCATCTGGTCCCCGCAGAGGTGGATTTCATCCGGATCGGCGGCCTCGACCGCGTCCTTGAGGCCGACATGGGCGGCCGGCGCGATGTCGCCGAGTTCGCGCATGTCGCCCAGGACCAGGATCCGCCGGGCGCCCGGCGTGTCGGCGAACACGGCGAGGGCCGCGCGCATCGCCGGCGGGCTCGCGTTGTAGCTTTCGTCGATCAGCAGGGCGCTGCCGCCGTCGGCGGTCGCGATCCGCACCTGGCCGCCGCGTCCGCGGAGCGCGGCCACCGCGCGCAGGCGGGGCAGGCTGGAGGCGATGTCGAGCTTGAGGGCGTGCAGCACCGCGACGACGCCGACGCTGTTGAAACCCCAGTGCTCGCCGATGCCGCCGATCGTCCAGTCGGTCTCCATGCCGGCGATGGTGGCGCTGACCCGGGTGCCGTCGGCGGCGGGCTCGATCGCCAGGGCGCGAACGTCGCACCGCGCGTCCTGGCCGAAAGTGACGATGCGGTCGATGCCGAGAGCGCGGGCCCGGGCGCGGATCCGCTCGTAGCTGGCGTTGTCGCTGTTCAGGACGACGACGCCGCCCGGCTGCAGGCCTTCCAGGATCTCCGCCTTGGCGTCGGCGATGCCGTCGATGCTCTCGAAGAACTCGATATGCACCGGCTCGACATTGGTGATGATCGCGGCGTGCGGCGCGACGAGACGGCTCAGCGGCCGGATCTCGTTGGCGTGGTTCATGCCGAGCTCGAACACCGCGAAATCGCAATCCGTCGGCAGGCGGGCGAGCGACAGCGGCGCGCCGATGTGGTTGTTCAGATTGCCGGCGGTCGCCACGGTCTTGCCGTGGGCGGACAGGGCTGCGGCCAGCATCTCCTTGGTTCCGGTCTTGCCGACGCTGCCGGTCACCGCGACGATGCGCGCGGCCGATCGGGCGCGAGCGGCCCGGGCAAGGTCCTCCAGCCCCTCCAGGACGTCATCGACGACCAGCAACGGCGCGTCGTCCAGTCCGCTCGGCACGCGGCTGACCAGGGCGGCGGTGGCGCCGGCACCGAGCGCGGCGGCGACATAGTCATGGCCGTCCACCCGCTCTCCGGGCAGGGCGACGAAGATGTCGCCGGGCGCGACCTTGCGGCTGTCGATGCTGAGCCCCGTCGCCGTCCAATCGGGTCCGAGGGCGCGGCCATGGGTCGCCGTGGCGGCGCTGTCGCGGGTCCACAGCGCGGTCATGACCTGCCTCCCAACGCGGCGACCGCCTCTCGGGCGACGGTGGCGTCGTCGAAGGGATGATTGACGCCGTCGATCTCCTGGCCCTGCTCGTGACCCTTGCCGGCGATCACCAGCACGTCGCCGGGCGCGAGGCGCGCGACGGATTCGTGAATCGCGGTGCGGCGGTCGCCGATCTCGACCCCGCCCTTGCACGCGGCGAGGGCGGCGGCACGGATCAGGGCCGGGTTCTCCGAGCGCGGATTGTCGTCGGTCACGATCGGCCGGTCGGCATGCTTGGCCACGGTGGCGCCCATCATCGGGCGCTTGCCGGGATCGCGGTCGCCGCCGCAGCCGAACACGCACCAGAGCTGGCCGTCGGTATGTGGCCGCACCGCCTTCAGCACCGTCTCGAGGGCGTCGGGGGTGTGGGCGTAGTCGACATAGATCGCCGCGCCGTTCGCCAGCACCGCGACCCGTTCCATGCGGCCGCGCACGCCGGCGAGGTCGGCGAGAGCGGGAAGCGCCTCCTCCATCGGCAATCCGGTGGAGACCGCGAGGCCGAGGGCGGCGAGGGCGTTCCAGGCCTGGAAGTCGCCGATCAGTTGCAGCTCGATCGCGTGCGACTGGCCGCCGGCGATGATCTCCAGCAACTGGCCGGTCGGCCGCGGCTGACGGTTCACGATGCGCAGGTCGGCGCCGGGCCGGGCACCATAGGAGACGATCCGGTGGCGTCGGCGCGCCGACGCCTCGCGAAACGTCTCGAACTCGGGTGAGTCCAGGTTCAGGACCGCCGTCCCGCCCGGCGCCATGACCCGGGCGAACAGGCCGATCTTGGCGGTGCGGTAGGCGTCCATGTCGCCGTGGTAGTCGAGATGGTCGCGGGTCAGGTTGGTGAAGGCGGCCGCCTTGATCTCGACCCCGTCCAGGCGCGACTGATCGAGCCCGTGGCTCGACGCTTCGAGAGCGGCATGCTCGACGCTGACCTCGACCAGGTCGTGTAGCACCTCGTGGAGCCGCACCGGGTCCGGCGTGGTCAGGCTGGGGCCGCGGGTCTCCCCGTCGACGGTGAGGCCCAGCGTGCCGAGCGAGGCGGCGGACAGGCCGGCATGGTTCCAGATCTGACGGGTGAACTCCGCGACCGAGGTCTTGCCGTTGGTGCCGGTCACCGCGACGACGGTCTCGGGCTGCGGGCCGTAGAAGCGGGCCGCCATCCGCGCCAGACGGCGCCGCGGCTCGGCGTCGCACACCAGGTCGACGGGGCAGTCGTCGATGGCGGCGTCGGGTGTCGTCAGGATGGCGGCTGCCCCTTTGGCCACGGCGTCGGCGATGAAGGCACGGCCGTCCAGGCGCGAGCCGGGCAGGGCGGCGAACAGGAATCCCGGGCGCACATCGCGGCTGTCGGCGGTGAGGCCGAGGATGTCGGGATCGCCCTTGGCGATGATCGCCGGCGCCGCGCTGTGGGCGGATATGAGATCAGAAAGACGCAAGTCGTTTACCTCCGGTGTCGGGTAAATCGACCAGCAGATCGCGGCGAATCTCGGGCGAGTCCATGTCCACCGGTGCCACACCGAGGAGCGGCGCCGCGCGTTCGATGATGCGCTTGATCGCCGGGGCGGCGACCCAGCCGCCGGTGGCGTAGCCGTGGCTGTGCTTCTGGCCCTTCGGCTCGTCCACCATCACCAGAACCACGTATTTCGGATCGTTCAGCGGGAACGCGGCGACGAAGGAGGACAGCAGCGACTTGCGGGCGTAACCGCGCCGGCCGGGTTTCTCCGCCGTGCCGGTCTTGCCGCCGACCAGGTAACCGGTGGCGTCGGCGTTGCGCCCGGTGCCGTCTTCCACCACCAGCCGCATGAGGCGGCGCATGGCGCGGGACGTCTCGGGCCGCAGCACCTCCTCACCGATCACCCGTCCGGTGGTTTTCAGCAGGGTGGGCGGCCGCTTGATGCCGCCATTGACCACCGTCGCGACGCCGGAGGCGAGGTGCATCGGGCTGACGGACAGGCCGTGGCCGAAGGCGATGGTCATGGTGTTGATCGGCCGCCAGGGCGAGGGCGCCAGCGGGTAGCCCCGCTCCGGCAGCTCGAGAGATAGCGGCTTCAGCATGCCGAGCCGCCCGAGAAACGCCTTCTGGCCCTCGGTGCCGACGTCCAGTGCCATCTTCACCGAGCCGATATTGGAGGAGTACTTGAAGATCTCCGGCACCGACAGCCACCGCTTCTTGGCGTGGAAGTCGTTGATCGTGAAGCGCGATATCCGGATCGGCTTGGTCGCGTCGTAGCCGTCGCGCAGCGTCACCTTGCCGGCGTCGAGCGCCATGGCGGTGTTAAAGATCTTGAAGGTCGAACCCATCTCGTAGACGCCGAGCGTGGCGCGGTTGAACCGCTGGTCCTTGCTCATGACGCCGGCCACGTTGGGGTCGAAATCGGGCAGCGACACCATGGCCACGGTCTCGCCCGTGCGCACGTCCAGGACGACGCCGGTGCCGCCGATGGCCTCGAACAGGGTGATCTGATGCGCCAGTTCCTGTCGCACGATGTGCTGGATCCGCAGGTCGACCGACAGGCGCAGGGGTTCGCGCCCATTGCGCAGCACGTCGTCGAACTTCCGCTCCACCCCGGCGATGCCGCGGTCGTCGGTGTCGGTGAAGCCGACCACATGGGCCATCAGCGTGCTTTGCGGGTAGATCCGCTTCCACTCGTCGAGGAAGTGCAGGCCCGGAATGCCGAGGGCGTTGACCTCGTACTGTTCCTGCGGGGTCAGGCTGCGCTTGAGCCAGACGAAGCGGCTCCGGGTGCGCAGCTTCGCCTCGACCTCGGCCACCGGCAGATCGGTGAGCACGGTGGCGAGCTTGCGCGCGGCGCGGCCGGGATCCAAGACCTCGCTCGGATCGGCGTAAAGCGACGGCGTGCGCAGCGAGGTGGCCACCAGCATGCCGTTGCGGTCGACGATGTCGCCCCGTCCGGTCTGCAGGGCGGCGTCGGCGGCGGCCGTGGGCACCGTCGGCTCGTTGTGGTCGCGCAGCGCCGCGAGCTCGACCACCCGGCCGGCGATCGCGACGAACGCCAGGGAGACCAGGCACCCCGCCAGGATCAGCCGGTTGCGGCCGATCTCCAGCGCCTGTTTGGTCACCCCTTCAAGGCGCACGGATTTGGCCGAGCCGGGGGGCGATTGTACGTCCGCGGTCATTGCCGGACCCCCGCGGAGATCGCCAGCGGCCGCCCGATCGGGGCCGGCGGCGCCGGCCAGGGCCTCGCGCCGGGCGTGAGGGCGTCCTGCGGTGCGGTGGTCACCGCCGAGTCCTCGCCGTTCTCCAGCGCGTCCGGAAACTCCAGGCGCATCGGCAGGTGGTCAAGCTGCCCGAGACGGGTGGTGTCGAGCGGCACGAGATCGAGATAGCGGCGAACCAGGTTCTCCAGGTTGCTCGGCCGGTTCAGATAGGACCACTCGGCCTCCAGGACGTGCACCGCCTCCTGGTTGGCCAGGATCTCGCGATGGATGGCGGCCAGCCGCTCCTCACGGTCCTGGACCTCGTACTTGAGCAGGAACAGGGCGACGCCGAGACAGGCGGCGATCAGGAACCACAGGATCGTCACGCGGCGCATCAGGCGGCCTCCCGCCCGGTCCAGGCCGGGGCGTCCGTACGGTGGCCGACCCGCAGCCGGGCGGATCGCGACCGGGGGTTGGCGGCGATCTCGGCCTCGCCCGGCGCGATCGGCCGGGTGCTGAGCAGGGTGAAGGTCGGGGCGCGTTCGGCGGCCTTGCCGGAGATCGCGCCGGGGGCATGGCGCGAGGGATTTGCCGTGCGCCCGGAGCGCTGGCGCAGGAAGGTCTTGACCCGCCGGTCCTCCAGGGAATGAAAGGAGACCACGGCGAGGCGCCCGCCAGGGGAGAGCAGCCGTTCGGCGGCATCCAGGCCGTGGTCGAGTTCGTCGAGTTCCCGGTTCACATGGATGCGCAGCGCCTGGAAGGTGCGCGTGGCGGGATCGATGCTGCGGTCGGGCGCGGAGGGGACCACCCGGCGGACGATGTCGGCAAGCTCGCCCGTCCGCCGGATGGCCGTCGTCGTCCGTGCCGCGACGATCGCTCGGGCGACGCGGCGCGCGTGCCGCTCCTCGCCCAGGTGGAAGATGATGTCGGCCAGCTCCCGCTCGCTCGCCTCGTTGACCACGTCGGCGGCGGTGGGACCGGACTTCTCCATGCGCATGTCGAGCGGGCCGTCGAAGCGGAAGGAGAAGCCGCGCTCGGCCTCGTCGAGCTGGGGGGAGGACACGCCGAGGTCGAGGGCGACGCCGTCGACGTGGTCGTGGCCGGCGGCGCGGGCCAGCCGGTCCATCTCGCTGAACCGCCCCTGGAGGGGGACCAGGCGGCCGTCATACTCCCGCGCCAGGGCCTGGGCGCGGGCGATCGCGTCGGGGTCGCGGTCGACGGCGAGAACGGTGCAGTCGGCGCGCTCCAGGATCGCGCGGCTGTAGCCGCCGACCCCGAAGGTGCCGTCGAGATGGTGCTCGCCGGCCCGGGGCGCCAGGGCATCGACCACCTCGGCCAGCATGACGGAGACGTGCAGCGGGACGGTCCGGGGCGCGGTCATCGCCCACCCCCGTCCGTCGGCTTCACGATGCGCAGGGTGGCGCCCTTGTCGCGGGCACGCTGGCGGGCGACGTTGCGGTGGGCCTCGAACGCCGCCGGCTCCCAAACCTGGAAGCTCTTGCCGAGGCCGACGAACATGGCGGTCTCGCCGACGCCGGCGAACTCGGCCAGGTCCTTGGGCAGCATGATGCGGCCGTCACCGTCGACGGTGAGGCGGACGCTGTCGGCCAGAATGGTCTGCAGGTTCTCGGCTTCCTCGGAGAAGGCGTCCAGGGCGTCGATCGAGTCGGCGATCTGCTCGATCCGCTCGTCGCCGCAGCCCTCCAGGCAGGGATGCTTGAAGGACGGGTACAGGATCACGCCGCCGGAGCGCTCCTGTTCGAGGGCGGCGCGAAACGTCGCGGGCACGGAGACCCGGCCCTTCTTGTCGACCCTGTTCGCGAATGTGGACAGAAAGACCGCCACCTTGCCCTCGCGTGCCGGACGTACCGGCGTTGCCCCTGTTCGACCTCTCGGCCTTCGACCTCCTTGCACCCGTGTCCGGTTCCGAGCGTGTCCCCCGATACGGATCGGGCCGGTGAACTCGGGCAGGCGTGGGCCGCCCACCGTCGTTCATGGGATACGATGGGATATCATGGGACCATATGGGGGTCAATGGGAACGGGACGCGATTCTTTGGGAGGATTGGACGGAGTCCGGGCGGGCGTGGTGCTTGTCTGGGAACGGGAAGAAGAACCGACGGGCGAGAAAACAGAGCGGCTCGGCACGTCAAATGGACGACCGGCGAATACTGTTCATGGTATGTTCACGGTGAAGGGCGTTCAGACGGTCTGTAAGCCGGGTTCTGTCCCCCGGACCGGAGCCCGGGGTGACGGCCATTCATCTGGGACGGTCGTTGCCGACCGCCTCGCGCGACCTACCCGGACGACGACGCGGGAACGCGTCCGCAGGCATCCCGGCCTGTTGGAGCCGAGACCCTGCCGGTCGTCCCTATTCGGTCTTGCTCCCGGTGGGGTTTACCGTGCCGATCCCGTTGCCGGTCTCGCGGTGCGCTCTTACCGCACCCTTTCACCCTTACCCCCTGCCCCGGACCGAGATCCGGGGGGAGGGGCGGTTTGCTTTCTGTGGCACTGTCCCTGGGGTCGCCCCCGCCGGGCGTTACCCGGCACCGTGTTCCCGTGGAGCCCGGACTTTCCTCCCCCGCCCGAAGGCGGCAGCGGCCGCCCGACCGTCTGAACGGCGCGAGGGGTACGCCCGCCGGGCGCGGGCGTCAAGCGTGGCGCGTCAGACGCAGACCGTCTCAAGCGGCGGGAAGCCGTTGAAACCGACCGAGGAATAGGTCGAGGTATAGGCGCCGGTCGCCAGGATCAGCACCTCGTCGCCGGCGGCCAGGTCGAGCGGCAGGCGGTAGCCGGCCTTCTCGTACAGGATGTCGGCGCTGTCGCAGCTCGGGCCGGCCAGGATCACCGGGCCGGTGGCGCCGGTGAGGTCCGTGCCGTCCCGACGTGTCGTCAGGCGGTACTTGATCGCCTCGTCCATGGTCTCGGCGAGGCCGGAGAACTTGCCGATGTCGAGATAGACCCAGCGCTCGTCCTCGCCGGCATCCTTGCGCGACACCAGCACCACCTCGGAGCGGATGACGCCGGCGTCGCCGACCAGGCCGCGGCCCGGCTCGGCGATGGTCGCGATGTCGAATCCGGCGAAGTGCCGGTCCAGCGCCGCCATGATGGCCGCGCCATAGGCGTCCGCCTCGGCCACGTCGTCGCGGTAGCGCGCGGGGAAGCCGCCGCCCAGGTTCACCAGGTCGAGCACGATGCCGTCGGCGGCGAGGTCCGCGAACAGCGCGGCCGTCTCGGCCAGCGCGCCGTCCCACTGGGCCAGGTCGCCCTGCTGCGAGCCGACATGGAAGGACACGCCGCGCGGCGTCAGGCCGAGCTCGACGGCGCGGCGCAGCAGGGTGGCGGCCATCGCCGGGGTGCAGCCGAACTTACGCGACAGCGGCCAGTCCGCGCCCTCGCCCGAGGTCAGGATGCGGCAGAACACCTCCGCCCCCGGGGCGGCGCGGGCGATCTTCTGGAGTTCCTCCTCGGCGTCGAAGGCGAACAGCGGCACGCCGACCGACCGGGCGAAGGCGATGTCGCGCTCCTTCTTGATGGTGTTGCCGAAGGACAGGCGCCCGGCATCGACGCCGCGCGCCAGGCACAGTTCGATCTCGCCGCGGCTGGCGACATCGAAGCGGCAGCCGAGGGCCGCCAGCCGGTCGATCACGCCGTCGGCCGGATTGGCCTTCACCGCGTAGTAGATCGCCGTCTCCGGCAGGGCCCGGGCGAGCGAGCGGTAGTTCCACTCCACCACCGACAGGTCGACGGCGAGCACCGGATGTTCGTGTTCGTTGGCGGCGAAGTAGCCGCGGATCGCGTCGGTCACCTCGCCGCGCGGCGGCGTGGCCGCCGGCACGAGGCTCAGCAGCGGCTTGGAGGCCGGGATCTTGGACGGGGTCGGCGTGGAGTGCAGACGGGCGCGCGCGCCCGGGTCGGGTTGCAGCATCGTGGGGTTCCCCCTTCGCAACCGCCCCCTGCGCGGAGACGGATTTGTGAAAAGAGACGCCTCTCGTCGTTGCTTAACCGCTGTCGGGCCAGGGGCACGTGCGTTTGCGTCAGTGCGCGGAAAGTATGGATGGGGCGGGGGCTATGCAACCGGTTTTTCGGGCGCCGGGCACATTTCCGCCACCTGTTGCAGCATGGCCGCGCTGCGCGGATCGAATGGCTGGCCGAGCGCCAGGGGCTCCCAATGCCGATTGAACGAGTCGAAGGCCATCCGGGACAGCGGATCTGCGAAGCCCGGGCCGCCGACGCGGTAGCCGATGCGAGCCAGCGCGGCGACCGCTTCCGGCTCGCTCAACGTGGCCGGCGACAGGATTTCAGGCCAGATCCCGATCCCCGCCCGCGCCAGACCGCGCCAGTCGAACAGGTGACCGGGGTCGATCTTGCGGCCCGGGGCGACGTCGCTGTGGCCGAGGACGCGGTGCGGCGGGATGGCGTGGCGGGCGAGGATGTCGCGGCACAGCGCCATCACCGCCAGCATCTGCGCCTCCGGGAACGGGCGGTAGCCGTGGCTGTGGCCGGGGTTGCAGATCTCGATGCCGATGGAGCGGGAGTTGATGTCGCTCTCCCCCGCCCACCAGGACAGGCCGGCGTGCCAGGCGCGGCGCTCCTCGTCGACCAGTCGCCAGACCCGGCCGTCCTCGGCGACGACATAGTGGGCGCTGACCTGCGCCGCCGGGTCGCAGAGCCGGTCGATCGCCTCCTCGACCCGCGGCATGTCGGTGTAGTGCAGCAGCAGCATGTCGACGGGACCACGGCGGTCGCCATGGTTCGGGGAGGGGCGCTCGATCATGGGTCGGCCTTCGCCGCCGGTGCTGGCGACAGGATCACGATGGCCACGCCGGCCAGGGTCAGCGCGCCACCGATGAACTTCTCCAGCGTCGCCGGCTCGTCCAGGATGACGATCCCGGCGGCCACGCCGAAGGTCGGGGCGAGGAGCGAGAGCGGCATGATCGTGGTCACCGGATAGCGCTGAATCAGACGGTACCATAGGCCATAGCCGAACACGGTCACCGCCACCGCCATGTAGACGATCGAGGCCCAGCCCCAGAACCCGGCCTCGGCCACCTCGCCCCAGCGCTCACCCTCGATCAGGGCGGAGCCAAGCAGAAGCTGCGGTGCCGCCAGCAGCGCGATCCAGGCGTTCAGCGTGAGGGTGTCGATGCTGCCGAGCCGCTTCACCTGGATCGCCGAGATCGCCCACATCAGCGCCGCCAGGATGGTCAGCGACAGGTAGAACGGGTCCGGCGCCTCGTTCGGCGCGCCGGCTATCAAAACGATCCCGCCGATGGCGAGGCCGCCGCCCGCCGCCTTGCGCCAGCCGATGGCGTCACGGAAGAACAGGAAGGCGAGCAGGGCGGAGAACGGCACCTGGATCTGAACCGCGATGGCGGCGACCGAGGCGTCCACGCCGCTCAGCCCGGTGAACATCAGAGAGAAATGCATGAACCCGAGGGTGAAGGAGATCGCCGCCACCGGCCAGAACTGCCCGGTCGGCCAGCGCAGCCAGGGGGCGAGCAGCACCGCGGTCAGCCCGTACCGCAACGCCACGAGCAGCATCGGCGGCATTTCGCCGAGACCGAGCTTGGTGACCGCGAAGTTGAGGCCCCAGGCGAGGTTGACGGCGACCGCGGCCAGGATGTCGACCGGCCTCACGGATTTTGCGCTGCAGCATCAGAAGGCATCGCCGAGTGATAGGCCCCGCATGCGGTTGCGTCCAGCGCCGTGATGGAAGCGGATCAGTGCCCTTGCCGCGCTTTCCGGTCGAGGGCGCGACCGCGATGCTCGACCTCGCCTGGTGCTGCGTTGGTGGGGGCGGTCACCCCGGTGGCCGGCACCAATGCCGGACGTGGGTCGTGGCTCGCGCCGCCGGCATTGCCCTGGGCCGCCATCAGGAACACGGCGAGGAAGGCGGAGAGAGAGCTATTGGCGATCATCTGGATGTCCCGACAAGGGAGGTTTGGCCCGACAAACGCAGCGGTCGCCGGATCCCGTCGCGAGCTTGACTTTCCAGTAACTGGAAGCCGCAACGTCGGCCCAAGGTTGTGTGGAGGAACGGATGAGCCCAAGAACAAAGATCCTGCTCGCCGGGGTGGCGGCCGTCGCGGTCGTCGCGGCGGGCTTTACGGCGCTGGACGGCGGATCCGCGGATGGGGCGGCCGACGGGATCAGGCTCTCACCCGATGACGCGACATTGGTCGCCGACGGCCGGGCGATCTATGACAATGACTGCGCGAGTTGCCATGGCGAGAACCTGCAGGGGCAGCCAGGGTGGCGGCAGCGCAAGCCGGATGGCCGCCTGCCGGCGCCGCCGCACGATGTGACCGGTCATACCTGGCATCACCCCGACGCCGTGCTGTTCATGCTGACGAAGTACGGACCTTCCGCTCTGGCCCAGGGCCAGAACTATCCGTCGGACATGCCGGGCTACGACGGGGTGCTGAGCGACCGGGACATCGTCGCGGTACTGTCCTACATCAAGAGCACCTGGCCGCCGGAGATCCGGGCGCGCCATGATGCCATGAACGAGCGCGCCGGCGGGTGATCCGCAACGGTTTGCCGACAAGGAGGCCCGTCATGACACGGTCACTGATCATCGCACTCGTCGCCATCCCACTCGCCTACGCCGCGGTCGGCGCCGCGGCCCCCCGGGCGCATGACGGCGCGACCGGGATCGTCAAGGAGCGCATGGAGCAGATGAAATCCATGAGCAGGGCGATGAAGGAACTCGCGCACATGTTCAAGGGCGAGGTGCCGTACGACGCCCCGGCGGTCGCGGCGGCGGCCCGCGGCATCGAGCGTCGGGCCGGCGCCAAGGTCACCGTCTTGTTCCCCGAAGGCTCCGCCGGCCATCCGAGCGAGGCGAAAGAGGCGATCTGGCACGATTGGGCGACCTTCGAGGCGAAAGCCGACGACCTGGCCACCCGCGCCTCCGCCCTGGCCGCGTCGGCGGCGGACGGCGTCGACGGGGCGAAGGGCGCGTTCGCCGACCTCGCCGGCACCTGCAAGGCCTGCCACCGCTCGTTCAAAGAGGACTAGATCATGATCGTCTAAGACGGAATCGCTTCGCGATCCCGACTTAGGCGTGAATCATGACCTTCTTCAATAAGTTAGAGCAAGTTCACATGCCAAGTCGCGATCGCTGGCGATCGCGTCTATACATGATTTGCTCTAGCAGCGCCTCGGCAGGTCATCCGGCGCCTTCCAGCTCCTCGCGCAGGGCTTCCAGCTCCAGCCAGCGGTCCTCGGCGGCCGCCAGGTCCGCGGTGGCGGCGGCGAGGCGGGTGGTCTTCGCCTCGAACGCCTTGGGATCGCGGGTGAACAGATCGGCGTCGGCCAGCGCCGTCTCCAGCGCCGCGATCTCCGCCTCCAGCTCGGCGATCCGGCCCGGCAGCAGGTCCAGTTCGCGGCCGTCCTTGTAGGACATCTTGGCGCTGCGGCTGCGCGGCTTCGCCGGCCCGGATTTCGGTTTGGCGGTCTTGCCGACGGCTTCCACCGGCTTTTCGGTGCGCCGGCGCTCGGCCAGGTAGTCCTGGTAGCCGCCGACATACTCGCGGATCCGGCCCTCGCCCTCGACGGCGATGATCGAGGTCACCGTGCGGTCGAGGAAGTCGCGGTCGTGGCTGACCAGGAGGACGGTGCCGTCGTAGTCCGAGACCTCCTCCTGCAGCAGGTCGAGGGTCTCCACATCCAGGTCATTGGTCGGCTCGTCCAGGATCATCAGGTTGTGCGCCTGGGCGAACAGCTTGGCGAGGAGCAGTCGGTTGCGCTCGCCGCCGGACAGGGTCGAGACCTTGGCCGTCGCCTGGCGGTCGGCGAACAGGAAGTCGCGCAGGTACGAGACCACGTGTTTCTTCTTGCCGTGGACCTCGACGCTGTCGCCCCCGCCCGGGCAGAGCGTCGACCACAGCGTGTCGGCCGGATTGAGCTGCTCGCGCTTCTGGTCGAAGTAGATCGCCTCGACGCCGAACCCGGTCTTCACCCGGCCCGCATCCGGTTCCTCCTCGCCCAGCAGCATGCGCAGCAGCGTGGTCTTGCCGGCGCCGTTCGGCCCGATGATGCCGATCCGGTCCTTGCGCTTCACGGTGAACGAGATCTCGTTGGCGACGGTCTTCTCGACCCCGCGCTCGTCGGTGAAGCGCTTGGACAGGCCGATCGCCTCCATCACCAGGCTGCCGCTGCGGCTGGCCTCGCCGGCATCGATCTTCATGCCCTCCGGCCGCTTCACCCGCTCGGCCCGCTCGCGGCGCAGGTCGAGCAAGGCCCGCACCCGGCCCATGTTGCGCTTGCGCCGCGCCGTCAGCCCCTCGCGTAGCCACCGGGTCTCCTCGGCGATCTGGCGGTTCAGCTTGTGCGCCTGGGTCTCCTCGTCGGCGATCAGTTTCTCGGCCCAGTCGGGGAACGCGTCGATACCGTCATTCAGCCGGTGGAGTCGGCCGCGCTCAAGCCACAGGGTGCGTTTGGCGAGCCGGCGCAGGAAGGCACGGTCGTGGCTTATGATCAGCAGGCCGGCGTCGATCGTCTCGAGCATGCCTTCCAGCCATTCGATGGTCGGCAGGTCCAGATGGTTGGTCGGCTCGTCGAGCAGCAGCACATCGGGTTCGGAGACGAGCGCGCGGGCGAGCGCGCCGCGTCGGGCCTCGCCACCGGACAGCCCGCCCATGGTCCGCTCACCGTCCAGCGACAGGCCGGCGATGGCGGCCTCGACCAGGTGATCGCGCGGCGCGTTGTCCGTCGCCGGCGGCAAGCCGCGCTCGACGTAGGCGAACACCGTCATGTCGCGCGGCGGGCGCGGGTCCTGGGGCAGGTAGACGACGCGGGCGCCCGGCTTGACGAAACGGTCGCCGCTGTCGACGTCGATCTCGCCGGCCAGCGCGCGCATCAGCGTTGACTTGCCCGAGCCGTTGCGGCCGACGAGGCAGATCCGCTCGCCCTTCGCCACCGGCAGGTCGATACCGGAGAACAGCGGGCGCCCGCCAAAGCCCAGCCCGGCGCCGCGCAGGGCCACGGCCGGCGGGGCCGCGCGATCGGTTGCAGTCGCCATCAATCGGGCCTTCGTCGCGTCAGGAATTACGGGTCAGTTGAGGTCCCGGGCCTTCTTGATCCGGTCCCAGGCGGCATTGACCGCTGCCATACGCTCGGTCGCCGCCGAGATCAACTCGTCCGGCAGCCCCTGGGCGATCAGCCGGTCGGGGTGATGCTCGCGGATCAGGCGGCGGTAGGCGGCGCGCACGTCCGCGTCGCTGGCGGCGGGGTCGACGCCCAGGACCGAGTAGGGGTCGGCCCCGTTGTCGCCGACATAGGTCGCGCGCATGCGGTCGAAGGCGAGGTCGTCGAAGCCGAAGATCTCCGCCACCCGCTTGAGATAGGCGACCTCGTTCTCGTGCACCACGCCGTCGGCCTTGGCGATATGGAACAGGCTGCCGATCAGCTCCTCGAGCACCGGCGAGCCGGGGTTGAACAGACGGGCGATCTGCTGGGCATAGGCCTCGAAGCCGTCCGAGGTTTTCCGCGCCGTGTCCCAGACGCGGCCGACGTTCTTGATCTCCTCCGGCGGCACCCGGAAGACCTCGCGGAAGGCGGCGATCTCGTCGCGCGTGACCACCCCGTCGGCCTTGGCCATCTTGGCGCCAAGGGCGATGACTCCGATGGTGAAGGCGATCTTCTTGGTCGCCGCTTCCTCGTCGACCGGCTGGTCGTCGGTGTAGCGGTCGAGCGCATGACCGCCGACCACGCCCAGAAGCGCGCCGATCGGACCGCCGAGCGCGAAGCCCGCGGCGCCGCCAATGATTTTTCCCCAGATGCTCACGCCGTCCCCGACCCTTCGTGTCCGATCGAGCGGGCGGAGTTTGGCGTCCGCGAGGACGGCGGTCAACGCTGGCGGGCGGGCCCGCGATCCGCTGCGACGATCAGCCCCTGGCCGTCTTGCGGGCGAAGTACTCCATGATCGCCTTCTTCTTGTGCTTGTCGATCCGGTAGAACTGCGCGGCGAGCTTGTCGCCGGCGAGCCGGACGACGACGGCCTCGGCGTTGAAGACGATCAGGTGATGATCGTCCTGCACCTCGACGGACAGCTTGAACTTCTGGCCCTTGGCCAGCCTGCCGTCATGGCCGGAGACCAGGATTCCGGACGTGCTCCAGTTTTCAAGTGCGTAGGTGCGGCTGTCGACGATCACCTTGCCGACCGCCATCACGCGCGGCGCGGCGCGGCGATCGTCGGCGCCGGTGAAAGCGGACTTGATGGCAGACCACATGGGGTGACATTCCTAAGCTAAGTTTGAACCATTGGCTGTAGTTTGCGCTGGCCGCGCTGAAGATTTGGTTAACGCGAGTTTGCCGTCCTCGCTGGCCGACTGGCAACGGGCTGTGGTAGTGCCGGCGGCGATCGCCACCAGGCCGCCACATGATGTCGGACACCAGACCCAACCCATCCGCCGAGAGAACAGACCCCAGGGAGCCGGGAGCCGATTTGGCCGCCGCGTTCAATCGCGCGGTGGCGCTGTCATCGTCGCCGGACCCGGTGCCGGCCATCGCGGCGTTCCGGGCCCTGGTCGAGCGCTGGCCGGACCTGGCCCTCGGCTGGGCCAATCTTGGCGTGCTGCAGAAGCGGGCGGAGCGTCTGGTCGACGCCCTTGGGTCGTTCGACCGGGCGGCCCGGCTGGCCGCCCGGGACCCGCGACGGCACGAGGCGCTGGCCGAGGCGGCCTACGAGGCGGGTGACATGCGGCGGGCGGCGGCGGCCATGCGGCGGCAGATCGTGCTCGACCCCGGCGACGCCGACCCGGCCTACAACCTCGCCCTCGTCCTGCCGCTGATCGGCCCGCGCGAGGCCGGGATGCGCTGGATGGTCCGGGTCACGCGGCTGTCGCCCCAGCGCGCCGGGGCCTGGGATCGGTTGGCCCGCATCGCCACCGCCCATGGCCGGGAAGATGTGGCGGTGAGATCGCTGCGCCGGGCGGCCTGCCTCTCGCCGGCGGATATCGATACCTGGATGGACATCGCCCGGGCGGGGCCGACCGAGACCGTGCTCGCCCGCCTGTTCGTCGCCGACCCCGACGACGACATCGTGCGGGTCGATCTGGCGGAGGCCCGTTGGGCGGCCGGTGACGGCGGGGCGGCGAACCGCCTGCTGACCCCGTTCGCGACGCGGATGCACCTGCCGGACCGCGCCGTCCGGCTCGCCCGCGTCACCGGTTTCAGCCCGTTGACGACACATCGGACCCGCTACGAGCAGTGGCTCGACGCCCATGAGCGCCCGCTCGATCCGATCCCCGAGGCGGGGCCGGTGATCAGCATCGTCATGCCGGTGCACAACCCGCCCCTCGATGTCCTCACCGCGGCCATCACCTCGGTCGAGCGGCAGAGCTACCGGCATTGGGAGTTCTGCATCTGCGACGACGCGTCAAGCGAGCCTGTGGTCGTCGCGGCGCTCGACGCCGCGGCCGCGCGGGACCCCCGCATCCGTCTGGTCCGGCGGGCCGAGAACGGGCACATCTCGCGCGCGAGCAACGACGCCCTCGATCTGGCGACCGGCGACTACGTCACCTTTCTCGACCATGACGACGAGCTGGCGCCCGACGCGCTGGCCCACGTGGCGCGCGCGCTCGCGGCGGGCGAGGCCGACATCCTGTATTCGGACGAGGACAAGATCGACGGCGCGGGCCAGCGCTTCGACGCCTTCTTCAAGCCGAACTGGGACCCGGACCGGATGATGTACCAGAACGTGGTCACCCACCTGGCGGTCTATCGCCGGGCCCTGGTCGAGCGCGTCGGCCGTCTGCGCACCGGCGTCGAGGGCAGTCAGGATCACGACCTGGTGCTGCGTGTTGCCGAGGTCAGCAACCCCGCCCGCATCAGGCATATCCCCCGCGTGCTCTATCACTGGCGCACGATCGCGGGCTCGACCAGCGTGTCGATCGCCGCCAAGCCCTATGCCGTCGCCGCCACCCACAAGGTGATCCGGGACCACCTCGCCCGCCTGGGGCATCCGGCGCGGGTCCAGGCCCATACCTGGGGCCATCGCGTGGTGTGGGACCTGCCGAGCCCGGCGCCGGTGGTGGATGTCGTGATCGCCACCCGCGATCAGCCGGCGCTGCTCTCGCGCTGCGTGGCCGGTCTGCTTGAGGCCACCGACTATCCCGCGCTGACGGTCACGATCCTGGACAACGGCAGCGTCGAGCCTGAGACGCATCGCCGTCTCGCGGCCCTGGCCGAGGATCCCAGGGTGACGGTCCTGGCGCAGCCAGGGCCGTTCAACTTCTCGGCCCTGATGAACGCGGGCGCCGCCCGGGCCGCGGGCGATGTCCTGCTGTTCTTGAACGACGACATCGAAGTGATGCACGCCGACTGGCTGACCGAGATGGTCTCCCAGGCGGCCCGGCCGGAGATCGGGGCGGTCGGGGCCAAGCTGCTCTATCCGTCGATGACGGTGCAGCATGGCGGCGTGATCCTGGCCGGCCGGAACGGCAGCCGCCATCTCGATGTTGGGCGGTCCGACCGCAGTCCCAGCTATCTCTCGCGCGCCCGGGTGGTGCAGACGCTCTCGGCGGTGACAGGGGCTTGCCTGGCGATGCGCCGGACGGTCTTCGAGGCCCTCGGCGGCTTCGACGCCGAGGCGTTCGCGGTCGACTTCGCCGATACGGATCTCTGCCTGCGGGCCGGGCGGGCCGGGTACCGCACCCTGTGGACGCCGTTCGCCCGTCTGCTGCACCATGAGTCCGCCTCTCGCGGCGGGCACCTCTCGGCCGACAAGCGCGCCCGTTTCGAGGCCGAGCGGGCGGCCTTCGTCGCGCGCTGGGGCGAGGCGCTGGACCGCGATCCGTACTACAACGTCAACCTGGCGATCGAGCCGGGCACCCAGCCCTTCCAGCTGGCTTTCCCGCCGCGCCGACCGATCGGCTGAGAGGCAGCATGCCCGTCGTCTTCACCGACCGCGACAAGGCCGCGATGATCGCGGAGCCGGGGAACATCGCCGCGCTCTATCGGGCGCTCTCGCGCCAGCTCGGCATGTTGGAGCGCGCCGACGTCGAGCCGTATCTCCGGCGCATGGGTTTGTTCGGCGCCAACGGCCGCGCCGGCATTCAGAACATCACCCGGCATTTCCATCGCCTGGAGAAGGGTGCCGCGTTCCTGTCCGACATGCTGGGGCGTCCGGCGTCTGTGCGCGCCGTCGATTTCGGGCCCGTCCAGGTCCGCTACGCGGATGACGATCTCGCCAGCCGAACGTTCTTCGAAGTGCTGCTTGAGGATGGCGAGATTCACGAGCCGGGCGTGACCAAGCTGCTGCTGGCGAACTTGCGGACCGATGACATCTTCTTCGATGTCGGCGCGCATACCGGTTACCTGAGCTGCCTCGCCGGCGCCCGGGGCGCGATCGTGTTCGCGCTCGAACTGCAGCAGTCGATCGTTCCGATCATCAAGCGCAACGCCCTGCTCAACGGCCTCCAGCGGGTGCATGTCATCAACGCGGCGGCCGGCGCGCGCGACGGGATGACCGCGGTCATGCGCTATCACCCGACGCTGAGTGGCCGCGCGCTGGGCGAGGGCGGGGACCGGGCGGCCGTCTCCATCGACGCTCCCGCCCTTGACTGGCTGCCGGTCCTTCGCCTCGACACCTTGGCCGGCAGCCTGCCGCGGCCACCGAAACTCGTGAAGATCGACGGCGAAGGCTCGGAGTTGCAGATCCTGGCGGGGGCGCGGCGATTGATCGCGGCGCGCCGGACCCTGTTCATGGTCGAGTTCCACGTCTCCCTGGTTGGTGAATTCGGCGGCACCCGCGACGATCTCTACCCGTTCTTTCCGCCAGAGCACTGGACGGCCGCCCTGATCGAGGACGCCGGCCTGCGCCCGCTCGACGGTGATGCGCTCCATGCCCTGCTCGACCCGGAGACCCAGGCCGGCCGGAACCCGAGCCTGCTGTTCACGCCGAGACCGCAGGAACCGAGATAGTAGGAACCGGGTGCGCCTTGTTCGGACGCGCCGCTGCCGCTAGCGTCTGAGGACCGTCGTTTCAGGAGACAGACCATGCAGGTCGACGCCCAGCCGTCCAACGCCACCGCCCGCGAGGCCGCCCTGGCGGAACTCGCCGCCCGGTTCGGGGCCGAGCGGATCGTCACCGGCAGGGACATTCGCGCGCGCCACGGCACGGACGAGAGCTACCACCCGACGGTCGCTCCCGATGCCGTGCTGTTCGCACGCAGCACCGAGGAGGTGGCCGACGCGGTCACGATCTGCGCCCGTCACAAGTTCCCGGTGATCCCGTTCGGTGTCGGCACCTCGCTGGAGGGCGGGGTGGCGGCCCTGCGCGGCGGTCTATCGATCGACGTGTCCGAGATGAACCGGATCCTGGCGGTCAACGTCGAGGACCTAGACGTGCGGGTGCAGGCCGGCGTGACCCGCAAGCAGCTGAACGAATACCTGCGCGACACCGGGCTGATGTTCCCGATCGACCCCGGCGCCGACGCCACCATCGGCGGCATGAGCGCCACCCGCGCTTCGGGCACCAACGCGGTGCGCTACGGCACCATGCGCGACAACGTGCTCAGCCTGACCGTGGTGATGGCCGATGGCCGGGTGGTGCAGACCGCGCGCCGCGCCAAGAAATCGGCGGCCGGCTACGACCTCACCCGCCTGTTCGTCGGCTCCGAGGGCACCCTGGGCGTGATCACCGAGGTGCAGCTCAAGGTCTACGGCATTCCCGAGGCGATCTCCTCGGCCGTGGTCCAGTTCGACGACCTGGAAAGCGCCGTGAACACCTGCGTGCTGACCATCCAGTCCGGCGTGCCGGTGGCCCGCATGGAGCTGCTGGACGACACCCAGATGGGCGCCTGCATCGCGCATTCCAAGCTGGAGGGCTACACCGCCCGGCCGACCCTGTTCTTCGAGTTCCACGGCTCCGAGACCGGCGTGGTCGAGCAGGCCGAGAGCGTGCAGGCGATCGCGGCCGATTTCGGCGGCACCGACTTCAAGTGGGCGACCAAGGCGGAGGATCGCAACAAGCTGTGGGAGGCGCGGCATAACGCGTTCTACGCCGCGCTGGCGCTGCGCCCCGGCTGCAAGGGCTGGCCGACCGATGTCTGCGTCCCGATCTCGCGCCTCGCCGAGTGCATCTCGGAGACCAAGAAGGACCTGGAGCAGACCGGCCTGCTGGCGCCGCTGGTCGGCCATGTCGGCGACGGCAACTTCCACCTGGTCTACCTGGTCGACACCGAGGACGAGGACGAGATGCAGCGCGCCAAGGAGCACAGCGACCGCATGGTGCTCCGGGCGCTGTCGATGGACGGCACCTGCACCGGAGAGCACGGGGTCGGCTACGGCAAGATGGACTTCCTCGCCGCCGAACTGCCGGAGGCGATCCCGGTGATGCGCTCGGTCAAGCAAGCGCTGGACCCGGACAACATCATGAACCCGGGCAAACTGTTCCGAATGAACTGACGGGGCGCCGATGCCCATCCCGACCAACACCCTCTCCCTCGACGAGGCCCGGGCGATCATCGCCGGGGCCTTCGCCAAGGCGGCTGACCTGGAATTGAAGCCGCTGGCGGTTGTCGTGCTCGATGCCGGGGGCCATATCCGGGCGATCGAACGCCAGGACGGCGCCAGCAACCACCGGCCCGAGATCGCCCTGGGCAAGGCCTATGGCGCGCTCGCCATGGGGCTCGGCAGCCGGGCGCTGGCCAATCGGGTTAAGGAGCGGGGTGCGGTGTTTCTCGACGCGGTCAACGGCATGCTGGACGGTCGGCTGATCCCGGCGCCGGGCGGCGTGCTGGTGCGCGATGCGGCCGGCAACACGATCGCCGCCGTCGGCATCTCCGGCGATGCCTCCGACCAGGACGAGGCCTGCGCCGTCGCCGGGATCTCGGCGGCCGGCCTCTACGCGGAGACCGGGTGAGCGCGCTCGTCAAAACCGTGTTCGCCGTCGCCGCCCTGGCGATGCTCGGATCGCTCGCCTTCAAGGGCGCCAGCCATTCCTGGGCCGGCACGCCGTGGTACCGAACCGATCGCGGGCCCACCGGCCTTGCCCCGGATCCGGCGACGACGCCAGACGCGGTGGTTCAGGTCTATGCCGCCCCGACCTACGGCTGGCGCGGGGTGTTCGCCGTCCATACCTGGATCGTCGTCAAGGAGGCCGGGGCCGCACGCTACGACCGCTGGGACGTTGTCGGTTGGGGCGGGGGACGGGTCGTGCGCCGCAACTTCGACGGCGCCGACCACAAGTGGTACGGCCGCACGCCCGAGATCCTTCTGGACAGGCGTGGCGAGGCCGCCGCCGCCCTCATCCCGAGGATCCGTGCCGCCATCGAGGCCTATCCGTGGGCCGAGACCTATCGCAGCTACCCAGGACCGAACAGCAACACCTTCACCGCGTTCGTCGCGCGCTCGGTGCCGGAGCTCGGCCTTGACCTGCCACCGACCGCGATCGGCAAGGACTTTCGCGCCCTGTCGGATCCGATCGGCCACGCGCCGAGCGGCCGCGGCCTGCAGGTGAATCTTTTGGGCCTCGCCGGGCTGATCGTGTCGCCTGAAGAAGGGGTTGAGATCAACCTGCTCGGCCTCGGCCTGGGTCTCGACGTCGCGGAGCCGGCCCTGCGCCTGCCCGGCATCGGCCGGGTAGGCACAAAAGGGCGATAGCCACCGCGATCGATCCCGATCGGGTCGTCAGGTCAGGTACATGTTTGCAAAGACCGGTCGCCCGGCCGACGAACCGTTACAGGATCGCCGACGCCGACAGCAGCATCGAGCCGACCAGAATGCCGTACACGAGCAGAAGCGCCGGCCAGGAGGCGGCGTTCCGATGATACGCACGGATCATCTCGTCCTTCGTCATGTTCGCCTCCTCTAAAAGGTCGAAAGGCTCCCCGATGGAGCCCCGTTACGTGTGACCGTGCCAGGGGTGTTGGCGTCGTTCCAGTCACCATCCGCCATTTAACGTTCGTGTTCAGAACATCAAGCGGGAATTCAGGTTAACGGCGGAATTCGCGCGCAAGGCTGCCAGACGCAAACCGCATAGCTCGATTTCACACGTCTGTCAGAAGCCGGACCGCCGAGTCGCGTTCTGCGATCCCGCGTCGATATTCTGACCAGGCGACCGTCGCAGAACTTCGTAAAATTACCGTAAATGACATTGAATTCGTTGACGCATCAGATCCTTGTCCCGCCACCGGGCGGGCTGTACGGTCACCGCCACCGGCAAACAATCTGGGACGGAGGAGCGACCATGGCTGACTTCCCGAATGGCGTGTGGCGCTATCCGACCGAGATCCGCTTCGGCGTCGGCGAGATCGAGCGACTGGCCGATGCCTGCGCCGATGCCGGGATCCGTCGGCCGCTGATCGTGACCGATGCCGGGCTGGTCCGGAATTCGATGATCACCGGCGCCCGCGACGACCTGCAGGATGCCGGCATGGCCGCCGAGGTGTTCTCGCGCGTGCGCGGCAACCCCGTTGGCGCCAACGTCCATGATGGCTGCGAGATGTTCCGCGACGGCGATTTCGACGGGGTGATCGGGTTCGGCGGCGGCTCGGCGCTGGACGTCGCCAAGGCGATCGCCATGGCGGCCCACCAGGACCGTCCGCTGTTCGACCTACACGTGTCGGCCGGCGGGCCGGCGGCGATCGACGGGTCGCGGGTCGCGCCCATGATCGCGGTGCCGACCACGGCCGGTACCGGCTCGGAGACCGGCCGGGCCGCCGTCGTCACCGAGGAGGCGGCGGGCGAGAAGCGGATCTTCCTGCACGCGCGCATGATGCCTGTGATCGTGATCGAGGACCCGCGGCTGACGGTCGGCCTGCCGGCCGATCTGACGGCCTGGACCGGGATGGACGCGCTGGCCCATTGCTTCGAGGGGTTCTGCGCGCCGGAGCTGCATCCGTTCTCCGACGGCGTGGCGGTCGAGGGCATGCGCCTGATCAAGGAGTACCTGCCCCGCGCCGTCGCCGACGGCCGCGATCTCGAGGCGCGCGGCATGATGCTGGCGGCGGCGTCCATGGGCTCGACCGCCTTCCAGAAGGGGCTGGGCGCGATCCACTCGCTGAGTCACCCGGTCGGCGCGCGGTTCGACACCCATCACGGCCTGACCAATGCGGTGTTCTTCCCCTATGTGATCGCCCATAACCGCGACGTCATCGCCGACAAGTGCGACCGGCTGTCGGCCTATCTCGGCTTGAGGAAGGGCGGGGTCGATGGGGTGATGGAGTGGATCATGGACCTGCGCCAGCAGTTCAACGTGCCGCACACCGCCACGGAACTGGGCGTCGATCCGGACCGCGTCGATGAGATCGCGGCGGCGGCGGAGAGGGATCCGTCGACCGGCAGCAACCCCAAGGCGATGACCGCAACCGACATGGCCGCGGTCCTCCGGAACGCCCTCGACGGCACTCTCGGCTGAAGAGGGACAGCCGGTGCGCCACAAGGTTATCCTCATCGACCGCCTCTACCATCCGGGTGGAGAGGATCATCTGCGCGGCTATGCCGACGTCACCCTCCTGGAGCGGCCGGAGCGCGCGGCGGTGTTGGCGGCGGCGGCAGGCGCCCATGGAATCTGCGGCCGCTATCCGAACAAGGTCGATGCCGAGGTAATCGCCGCCGCCCCGGACCTGTTGGTGATCTGCTCGTCGGGCCGCGGCACCGACGCCATCGACATCGAGGCGGCGACCGAGGCCGGGGTGACCGTGGTCAACAACCCCGGTTTCGGCAAGACGCCGGTCTCCGAGCACGCGCTGTTCATGATGCTGAGCCTGTCGCGCCACGGCGCCGAGCATGACGCCATTACCCGCGCCGGCGCCGGGTGGCGTGACCGGTTGTCGCCGACCAACACGATCAAGGACCTGGACCGCTCGATCCTCGGCATCGTCGGCCTCGGCCAGATCGGCACCGAGATGGCGCGCAAGTGCATGGCCGCCTTAGACATGACGGTCATCGCCTACGATCCCTATGTCGATCCGGGCTCGGCCAACGACCTCGGCATCGAGATGGTGGCGGACCTGACGGAGCTGCTGGCCCGCGCGGACTACGTTTCGGTCCATGCCGAGCTGAACGACGAGACCGATCACATGTTCGATGCGGCCGCCTTCGCGGCCATGCAGCCGCATGCCTGCCTGATCAACACCGCGCGCGGCAGGATCGTCAGCCAGGACGCGCTGCACGCGGCACTCCGCGATGGAACCATCCGGGCGGCGGCGCTGGACGTCTTCGAGGTCGAGCCGGTGGGTGCCGACAACCCGCTCTGCGCCCTCGACAACATCATCCTGTCGCCGCATGTCGGCGGCCTCACCCAGGGCTTCATGGAGCAGAGCGCGCTGTCGGTGGCGCGTCAGATGCTGCGTGTCTTCGCCGCCGAGCGGCCGGACAACATCCGCAACCCGGACGCCTGGGAGCGCACCAAGCAGCGCGCGACCCGGTTGATGGCGGGGGAATAGCGAGACCGGACGGATTCAGTTCCGTCATCTTGAGCACGCTCGGCGGCCGACGCGTCATCCGCGCGGATGGCGGAAAAGGTCGCCCTTCTTACCGGACCCCATCGGGCAGCCGGACCGTCCAGGCCACACCGTCCCATTGCGGGTGGATGCGCGGTTCGGTGATCTCGCCGGCGCGCCAGCGGGCAACTTCCTCGGACCAGACCGGCCAGCCCGGGTTGTGCACGTCAGCCGTCCGGGGCAGGTAGAGCCAGCCGTTGACCAGGATCGCGCAGGTCAGGGCGGTGCCGGCGACCGCGCGCGCGACCCGGTGGCGTTGCTCGTCGAACGCCACCCCGGCGATCGCGATGACGATCAGCACGGAGGAGACCTCCAGATAGCGTTCGCCGCCGGCCATGCGCCGGGAGGCGACGAAGGAGGCGATCGCGACGAACCACGCCGTCGCCAGCAGGACCCGGCCGGGCCCCCGCCGCAGGATCACGATCTGGGTCAGGATCGCGGCCGCGACACCGAGCGCGGAGACTGCAGCGACCGCGATCCCAGACGGTAGCGTAAGGGTGCCGGGCCCGAGATCGCCGGCGACCGGATGGATGAGCAGGCCCTTGGCCAGGTTCTCCAGCGTGTTCGCGGCCCGGTCGGCCAGATCGCCGTGCAGGGCGAAGCGGTCGGCCTCGCCAGGCGCGGTCGCGACGACCCAGAACTGAACGGCGAGGCAGGCGGCCAGCACCGACAGCGCCACCGTGTCGAACCGGCGGCCGCGCAGCCACCAGCGCCACGCGAACAGCGGCAGCAGCAGGATCGCCTGCACGCCCGTCAGACCAGCGATCACGAGGAGTGCGGCGTAAACCGTCCCGCGCAGCCGGTCCGGCCGCTCCTCGCTGTCGAGATAGATCACCGCCGCCAGCACCGCGAGATGGAACTGGCTGCAGATCGTCGTCGCGTGCAGTTCGCCCGCCGCGCCGACCAGAAGCACGATCAAGACGGCGGCGATGCGCTTGGCCGGGGTGTGGACCCAGTGCCCGTGACCGAAGGCGGCGACCACGGCCGGCAGCGCCTGGACCGCAAGCGCGATGCCCGTCGTGACCTCCGGCGCGCGCGCCAGCGGCACCCGGGTCGCCAGCCAGGTGGCGAGGTTCGGCACCAGGGAGAAATAGCCCTGCTGCGGCGCCAGCAGGGCATCAAAGGGGCGCGCGGTCAGCGCATGGGCGAAGTACACCCGCGCCTCCTCGGCCCAGAACCGAGGCTCGGCGACGATGTCCGGCAGGCGAAAGACGACCGCCAGGATCGCGGCGGCGGCCAGGAGCAGCGGCAGTCCGACTTTGGCGAGACTCACGCGGCCGCGATCCGGACGCCGACATCGGCGCCCGCGTCCACCAGCCAGGCCCAAAGATAGGCGGCGAAGGATGGGCGAACATACAGGCGATAGGACTCGGTACCAGTGTGTTCCAGGATGATCTGAGCGTGCGCCAGCATCCCCTGGGAGCATTGACCCGGCTTGAACACCGACGGGTGCAGATCCTGCGCCCAGCCCTTGGCCAGCACCCAGGCGGCGGCATGGCCGCCGACCGCGATCACCGCGTAGTTGTCCGACAGATCGACGACCGCGCGGTGGCCGGCGGACAGCGCCGTTTCCAGCCTGGCGCGGAGGGTCGCGCTGTCGCCGTCGGTCGAGAGCGCCAGCCACTCGTCCGGGCCGAGCCAGATCAGTGCCACGCCCTCGGCCGTCGCGACCGTGTTGGGCTCGGTCGGCGGCATCGTGCCCAGCACGCTTTCGACGCCTTTGGCGAACTCCTCGCCGGCGCCGCGCAGGTTGATCAGACTGAGGCCGGTCACCTCGCCGAGCGTTACACCGGCATGGTGCGCGCCGCCCGCGGGTCCGGTCAGTCCGGCGAGCGGGCTCTGGGCCTGCGGTGCTGCATCAGCCATCTCGGCGGCTCCCCTCGGCATCGAAGAACACGGGATCGGTAACGGTCACCGTGACCGTCTTGCCGGCGAGCGGCACCGACAGAGTCTCGCCCTTGCGGCCGTGCCCGCCCTTGAGGAGGGCCATGGCGATCGAGCGCTCGCAGTTCGCCGACCAATAGGACGAGGTGACGTGGCCGAGCATGGTCATGGGCGGCTCCGGCTTCAGGTCGGCGACGATCTGCGCGCCCTCCGGCAGGATCTCGTTCGGGTCCTCGGTCAGCAGGCCGACCAGCTGCTTGCGGTCGGCGAGCTGCAGGTCGGGGCGGGCGAGGCCGCGCTTGCCGATGAAGTCCGGCTTCTTCTTCGAGACGATCCAGTCCATGCCGAGATCGACCGGGGTGACCGACCCGTCGGTCTCCTGACCGACGATGATGAACCCGCGTTCGGCCCGCAGCACGTGCATGGCCTCGGTGCCGTAGGGGGTGATGCCATAGGGCTCCCCTGCCGCCATCAGGGCCTCCCACAGGGCCAGGCCGTAGCGGCGCGGCACGTTGATCTCGTAGGACAGCTCGCCGGTGAACGAGATCCGGTAGACCCGGGCCGGAATGCCGGCCACCGTGCCCTCCTTCATGTTCATGAACGGGAAGGCGTCGTTCGACAGGTCGATGTCCGGGCACACCTTGGCCAGGACCTCGCGGCACTTCGGCCCGCAGATCGAGGCGACGGCCCACTGTTCGGTCACCGAGGTGAGGTAGACGTCCAGGTCGGGCCACTCGGTCTGCAGATGCTCTTCCAGATGGTTGAGGACGCCGGCCGCCCCGCCGGTGGTGGTCGTCATGTGGAAATGATCGTCGGCCAGCCGGGTGGTGACGCCGTCATCCATGACGAAGCCGTCATCCTTGAGCATCAGCCCGTAGCGGCACTTGCCGATCCCGAGCTTCAGCCAGGCATTGGTGTAGACCCGGTTCAGGAACTCGGCGGCGTCCTTGCCGCGCACGTCGATCTTGCCGAGCGTCGAGGCATCCAGAATGCCGACACCCTGGCGGGCGGCGACGCATTCGCGATCGACCGCCTGGCGCATGGTCTCGCCGGACCGGGGATAGTACCAAGCGCGCATCCACTGTCCGACATGCTCGAACTCGGCGCCGTTGGCCTTGTGCCAGGGATCCATGGCGGTGGTGCGTACCGGGTCGAACAGGGCCCCGATGTTGCGCCCGCCATAGGCACCCAACGTCGTCGGCGTGTAGGGCGGGCGGAAGGTCGTCGTGCCGACGCTCGGGATGTCGGTGCCCAGCGTCGCGGCGACGATGGCCAGGGCGTTGACGTTCGATGTCTTGCCCTGGTCGGTGCCCATGCCCGTCGTGGTGTAGCGCTTGACGTGCTCGATCGAGCGATATCCCTCGCGCGCCGCCAGGTTGAGGTCGGCGGCCGTGACGTCGTTCTGGAAGTCGACGAAATGCTTGCCCTCGTGGCCGACCGGCTTCTCCGAGGGCAGGACCCAGAGCGTGCGGTGGGCGCCGGTACCGGGTTCCTCGACCTTGGGGGCGGCCGGCTGTCGGGCGGTACTGCCGGTGGCGCGCGCCGCCTCCAGCCCGGCCTTGATCCCGTCCTTGACCGACTGGGCGACCGTCAGCGTGCCGGCGGCGCCGCCGACCGAGACCTCGGGCTCGTGGCTGAGATGCGGCACGAAGGCGTCCAGCTCCGCGTCCCATCGCAGCTTGCCCCGGCTTTGGGAGAACAGGTGAACGGTCGGATTGAAACCGCCGCACATGGCGACCAGGTCGCAGCCGATGCGGCGCGGCGCGTTGGTCAGGCCGGTGCCGGCCGGGTTCATGGCGGCGATGTCGGCGCCCTCGACCCGGTGGCCGCCGAAGGCCCCGACGATGGTGTGGCCGGCCAGGATGTCGATGCCCCTGGCCTTCGCGGCGTCGATCAGGACGCCGGCAGGCTCCGGGCGCAGGTCGACGATCGCCTGCACCTGGGCGCCGCGATCGGCGTAGGCGAGCGCGGTGCGGTAGCCGTCGTCGTGACCGGTGACGATCAGCGGCTTGCGCCCGGCGGCGACGCCGTAGCGCACCGCGTAACCGCGCGCCGCGGTCGACAGCATCACGCCCGGACGGTCGTTGTCGCGGAACACCAGCGGCCGCTCAAGGGCGCCGGTCGCCAGCACGACCCGCTTGGCGCGAATTTTCCACAGCCGCTGGCGGGGGGTGTTCGGCACCACGGCCCCGACATGGTCGGTGACCCGTTCGGCGGCGGTCAGGTAGTTGTGGTCGAAATAGCCGTTCACGCAGGTGCGCGGAAGCAGCCTGACCTCCGGCATGGTGGCGAGCTCGGCCACTGTCTCCGCGACCCAGTCCGCCCCCGGCTTGTCGTCCACGACCACATCGTCGTCCGAGAGAAGCGAGCCGCCGAATTCGGCCTGTTCGTCAGCCAGGATCACCCGCGCCCCGGTCCGCCCGGCGGCGAGCGCCGCGCACAGACCGGCCGGTCCCCCGCCGACCACCAGGACGTCGGCGTGGGCGTGCATGTGCTCGTAGCGGTCCGGATCCGGTCCCTCCGGCGCCTTGCCGAGGCCGGCGGCGTTGCGGATCACCTCCTCGTAGGTCAGCCACATGGAGGCCGGCCACATGAAGGTCTTGTAGTAGAAGCCGGCCGGGAACAGCTTGTGGAACACCGAGTTGATCGCGCCGACATCGTACTTCAGCGACGGCCAGCGGTTCTGGCTCTCGGCGTCCAGGCCGTCGAACAGCTCGATCTGGGTCGCCCGCAGGTTCGGCTCGCTGCGGTTGCCGCGGGCGAGCTGGATTAGCGCGTTCGGCTCCTCGGCGCCGAGGCCGACGATGCCGCGCGGGCGGTGATACTTGAACGACCGGCCGACCAGATGGACGTCGTTGGCCAGCAGGGCCGAGGCCAGCGTGTCGCCGGCGAAGCCGTTGTACCGCTTGCCGTCGAAGCCGAAGCTAAGCGGCGTCGACCGGTCGATCCGGCCGCCGGCGGGAAGGCGGTTGGGCTGGCGGCTCACCTCACGCCTCCTTCTTCGCGGCGATGTCCGGTTTCGGCTCGCCCGGCTTGTAGGTCGCCAGCACCTCGTGGGTATAGGTGTCGCGGATCACGTTGAACCAGCGCCGGCAGCCGTGGGCGTGCATCCAGCGCTCCGGAAACGGCCCCTTGGTGTTGCGCCGCAGGTAGAGGTACTCCGCCCATTCGTCGTCGCTGCAGGCCGACGGGTCGAGCGGACGGGCGACATGCGCCTCGCTGCCGTAGGAGAACTCGGCGTCGTCGCGGGGGCCACACCAGGGGCAGGGGATCAGCTGCATCGCATCCTCCTTGGGTCAGTGGGCCACGCCGGCGGCGCCGTGCTCGTCGACCAGGTACCCGGAGCGGAAGCGGTCGAGCTTGAACGGGGCGGCGATGGCGTTGGGGCGGTCATGGGCCATCAGGTCGGCGAAGACGTGACCGGAACCGGGCGTCGCCTTGAAGCCGCCGGTACCCCAGCCGCAATTGAAGTACAGGCCCGGCACCGGCGTCTTCGAGATGATCGGAGAGGCGTCGGGGCAGGTGTCCACGATGCCGCCCCACTGGCGCAGCATCCGCAGGCGCGAGGTGATCGGATACAGCTCCACCGTCGCCGCCATCAGATGCTCGGGATGCTGCGGCGAGCCGCGCTGGGCGTAGGAATTGTAGGCGTCGGTGCCGGCGCCCAGCACCAGCTCGCCCTTGTCGGACTGGCTGATGTACATATGCACGGCGTTCGACATGACCACCTTGTCGATGCACGGCTTGATCGGCTCCGACACCAGCGCCTGCAGCGGCCGCGCCTGGATCGGCAGCTTGAAGCCGGCCATCTCCGCCAGCACGCCGGAATGGCCCGCCGGCACGCAGCCGACCTTGTTCGAGGCGATGAAGCCTCTGGTGGTGTTGACGCCGACGATGTGCCCCTCGGGCGCGCGCTCGAAGCCGGTGACCTCGCAGTTCTGGATGATGTCGACCCCGAGGTCGTCGGCGCCGCGGGCGTAGCCCCAGGCGACGGCGTCGTGGCGCGCGGTCCCGCCGCGCTGCTGCAGGATGCCGCCCTTCACCGGATAACGGATGGTCGGGTCGATGTTGATGATCGGCACCAGGCGCTTGACCTCGGCCGGACCGATCAGCTGGATATCGACGCCGTTCAGGCGGATCGCCTCGTAGCGCCGGCGCATCTCGCGCCACTCGTGCTCGCTGTGGGCGAGGTTGATGACGCCGCGCTGGGAGAACATGACGTTGAAGTTCAGTTCCTGGGACATCCCCTCCCAGAGCTTGAGGGCATGCTCGTACAGCTTGATCGACTCGTCCCAGAGGTAGCCTGAGCGGATGATCGTCGTGTTGCGCCCGGTATTGCCGCCGCCGATCCAGCCCTTCTCCAGCACCGCGACGTTGCGGATGCCGTGCAGCTTCGCGAGGTAGTAGGCCGTGGCCAGCCCGTGGCCGCCGCCGCCGACGATGATGGCGTCATAGGCCTTCTTCGGCTCCGGCGACCGCCAGGCCTGCTGCCAGCCCTCGTGATAGCTGAGCGCGTTCCGCGCCAGCGCGAAGATGGAATAGCGTTGCTTGGTGGTCGGATCCGGCCGACCGGCGCGCACGGCCATACGACATCCCCCGAATGGCGAGTGAGTACGGGCGCACAGTATAGCCGGAGACGCTGATAGTTTTCCCCGGTGCGACGAGATGCGTCGGTTTTGGGCCGTGCGGTCGCCGGTCAGCGTCGGTCGCCGGAACCGGCGCTTAGAACCGGGCCCAGTCGGGCTTGTGCGGGATGATCGTCGCCTCGCCGGCGGTCAGTGGATCACCGGAGCGCAGGGCCTCGTCGAGACGGTTCAGGCGGATCATCGCCAGGCCCATGCCGCCGCCCTCGCTGCCGCCGCCATTATTGGCGACGACGCTGCGGACCTCGCCGGCCTCACGGCCGTCCAGGGTGATCTCCGTGCCCGGTTCGGGCAGCGGACCGTCGATCGCCACCGGCATCAGTCGGCGCTTCACCAGGCCGCGGTACTTGGTCCGCGCGGTCAGCTCCTGGCCCATGTAGCAGCCCTTCTGGAAATCGACGCCGCCGAGCTCCTCGAAGCCGGCCTCGAGCAGGACCGTCTTCTCCACCGCCATGTCGCGCGCCCCGTCCGGCAGGCCGAGAGAGACGCGGCGGCGGTCGTAGGCGTCGCGGTCGACGGTCTTGGCGTCGAGGGTGTCCAGCGCATCAGCGCCGGTCGGCAACAGGAGTCGGGCGCCGGCATCGACGTGACGCGGATCGACGAAGGCGACACCACCGCCGAACGCCGCCGCATGGCCCCGGTCGGCCGGGAGCCCCAGCGCGGTCAGGGCGTCGGCGCCGAACACGACCGAGATCGTCCAGGCATCGCTCTCGACCGCGAGATCGACCTTGGAGCGCAGCTTGTACATGCGCAGCTTGCGGAAGAAGTCGTCGCTCCGCGCGGCCTCGGTCTCGACCAGCAGGGCGTCGCCGGTCTCGACCAGGAAGAAGTCGTGGAGGAACTTGCCTTGGGCGGTCAGGAACGCGCCGTAGCCGGCCCGGTCGACCGTCACTTTGCTCACGTCGTTCGACACGAGGCCTTGCAGGAACGTCGCCCGGTCCTCGCCGGACAGACGGATGACCGCTCGATCGGCGAAGGTGTGGAGATACGCGTTGGCCATTGGACCCTCCGATGGGGCTGTACACGTAAGCGGCGACGCGGGCGGAGGCAAGAGGCGCGGGACGGGCGCGCAGACCGAGAAGAAAAAGTCAGAAATTCATTCAATCAATGATGTATATTCCGCACACCTTAGCCTTTGACCTGGAGGATCGAGTGCGCCCGTCCGGATTTGGATTTGTCTTCATCGTCTTCGGGGTATTGGTGGCCACGGCCTTGCCGCCGTCGTCCCGGGCCGAGGAACACACAATCTTCTACGACTGCGTTCGCGAAGGTTCGCAGCGGATCAACGTCATCGTCAGCAATCCCAAGGACATCAAGCTGAGCTGCGTCTTCACCTGCAGCTACCTGAACAGGAACAGTGCGGAGCGCATCCAGCGCGCGTGCGCCGAGGAGGTGCTGCCGTTCGCCAGAAAGCACCTGGCCTGTCACATCCAGGACGTGAAGGGGGTCCGGCAGGTCAACGAAGTGGCCGGCGAGTGCTGGGACTGATCGGTGGGCAATTGAACCCGGACGGGGATGGCGTCACACTTCGGCGTCTCCAGAGTCTCAGAGTGTTCCGATGGCCGAGTTCGACGATCCGATGGTGCGCCCGCGGTATGTGGGCATCCCGACCTTCATGCGCGCGCCCTTCGCCGAGGACTGGAACGGAATCGACATCGCCCTGATCGGCGTGCCCTATGACGGCGGGGTGACCAACCGCCCGGGGTCGCGCCACGGTCCCCGTGAGGTCCGCAATGCGTCAAGCATGATGCGCAAGATCAACCAGGCGACCGGGGTGTGCCCCTACGATCTCGCGCGGATTGCTGATATCGGCGACTGCTTCGTCGAGCGGCCGTTTCAGCTCGAGGGCGCGCATGAGGAGATCGGACGGTTCTACGAGCGGGTCGCCGAGGCCGGGCTGGTGCCGGTGTCGGTCGGCGGCGACCACTCCGTCACCCTGCCGATCCTACGCGCGCTCGGCCGCGAGGCGCCGGTTGGCCTGATCCAGATCGACGCCCATGCCGATACCGGCGACGACTATCTCGGCTCCCGGTTCCACCACGGCGCCCCGTTCCGCCGGGCGGCCGAGGAGGGGGTGCTCGATCCAAAGCGCACAGTGCAGATCGGTATCCGCGGCGGCGTCAACGATCGCGACATCTGGTCGTTCAGCCACCAGAGCGGGATGCGGGTGATCTACATGCATGAGATCCCCGAGATGGGGCTGGACGCGGTCATCGCCGAGGCCCGCCGCGTGGTCGGCGACGGGCCGACCTATCTGTCCTTCGACATCGACGCCTGCGACCCGGCCTACGCGCCCGGGACCGGAACGCCGGAGTTTGGAGGGTTCACCGCCCTGGAGGCGCAGCGCCTGATCCGCGGCCTCGCCGGCGTCGACTTCATCGGCGCCGACATGGTCGAGGTGGCGCCGCCCTTCGATCCGAGCGGGAACACCGCATTGCTGGGCGCCACGGTGCTGTTCGAGGAGTTGTGCGTCGTGGCCCAGGCGTTCGCCAAACGCGCGGGTTGATCGCCCATTTCCGCATGGTGGGTTGATCGACGCGGTTGGAATTCATCCTAGGCGTGCCATGATCCGGTTGCTCCGGTAGACTCCGCGAGCGCCCGAACCGTCACCTTGCGTGAGTTGCCCTGCGATGATCCTGCGGACTGCGTTCCTCGCCGCCCTGCTGATCGGTCTGCTGCAGCCGGCTTGGGCGCTCGATGCGGGAAAGCTCGGCGGCGCGGCCCCGAGCACCGTCCGGCCGGCCGCGGCGCCTTCCGACGAGGTGAACCGGGATGCCATCGCGGTGATCATCGGCAATCGGACCTACGCTAATGGCCTGCCGAACGTGGACTATGCCGAGAACGATGCCCGGGCGGTGCGCGACTTCGTGATCAACGTTCTCGGCTACCGGGTCGGCAATGTCATCGAGCTGCGCAACGCCTCGCAGGCGGAGATCCTGTCGGTGTTCGGCAACGAGGCGGATCATCGCGGCAAGCTGTGGTCCTGGATCAAGCCCGGCCTGTCCGACGTGTTCGTCTATTACTCGGGTCACGGCGTGCCGGGGTTGCGGGACAGGCGCGGTTATCTGCTGCCGGTCGATGCTGATCCGGCGACGCCCGAGATCAACGGCTACTCCCTCGACCTGCTGTTCGCCAACCTGACCAAGCTCGATGTCCGTTCGGCCGTCGTGATGCTGGAGGCCTGCTTCTCCGGGAACTCAGCCGCCGGCTGGCTCATCGGCTCGGCCTCGCCGGTCTATGTCCGCACCGAGCTGCCGAAGGGGCCGCTGGGTCTGACGGTCATCAGCGCCGCGGCCGGCGATCAGGTCGCCAGCTGGGACCGGCAGGCACGGCTCGGCCTGTTCACCCGCCACGTGCTTGACGCCTTGCGCGCCGGCAAGGCCGATGCCGGGCGCGGCGGCAACGGCGACGGCGCGGTGACCCTGAGCGAGCTGGAAGCCTATCTCAACGATGAGATGACGTATGCCGCCCGACGGCAGTTCCGCCGCGTCCAGGTGGCAAGCGTGCTCGGCGATCCGCGGACCGTGCTGGTGCCGGAGGTCCTGCGCGCACCGCCGCCACCGGCCCGGGTGGTACGGGCACCCGCGGCGCCCCCGGTTCCAGCGCCTGTGCCAGCGCCGGCGCCAGAGCCGGTCCCGGTGGAACGAAAGTATCCGTTGCCGGGCGCGACCGTCGAGGAGGGCCGCAGCTTCGTGTTCCGCTATTGGTCGGAGATTCGCGAGAGCATCCTCGAATACTACGAAAGCGATGGGAAATCCTGGGACTATCGCGGCGGCAAGGGCGCGTTCGAGCAGGCGGAGCAGATCGAGGCGATCGCCGGCTGGCGGGTCGTCGCCGTCGCAGCCGATCGGCTGGACATGGTGATCGACTACCGGTGGTCCGGCGGCGGCCGGGGCTTGCGTGCCTCAGCCAATGTGCGTGTCCGGGTCGCCCCCGATGGGTTTGTGATCGAGAAGTTCTGGCGATGAGGGCGGTTGCCGGCGTGTTGGCGGTTTTGGCCGCCCTGGTGGCATGTGTCCCACCGGCATCGGCCTCCGATGACTGGGTACGTGGCCTGCGCGTCAACGCCGAGCGCTTGTGGAATCCGCTGCCGCCGGGCGCGCGCCTCGCCGTCCGCCCGTTGAACGCGGATGAGAGCGGCCTGCCCGACGCCCTTCTGCGGGAGCTCGAACAGGCGTTCGCCACGGCCCTGCTGGCCACCGCGCCGCCCGGTGGCGCGGTGGCGTCCCGCCGGGACCTGGGGGCGGCATGGGAGGAGGCGGAGAGTTTTCACGGGACGTCGGGCGCGCGGTTGCTGGCGGATGCGGCGGTGGACGCCGTCGTCGTACCGTCCGCCCTGGAGCGCCGCACCGGCGTGGCGCTTTCGGCGGTGCTGCTCGCCGTCAGCGACGGTGCGGTCGGCGCGATCCTGGCGACCATGCCGCTGACCGACTTGGCGGTGGAGGTCGCCCGCTTCGATGTGGTCAGCGTGGACACCGGTGCGCGACACCTCGGCGTGGCGCTGGCCGAGGGGTTGCGCGCGGCGACCGATCCGCAGGCGGCGGTCGCCGTGCGCGTGGTGCAGACGGGGCAGCGCAGTCCGGTGGCCGATTGGCTGGCCGGCATGGTCTCCGAGCATCTCGGCCGACGGCTGGCGGAACCGCCGCTCTTCGTCGCCCGGCCGTTGCGTCGAATGGGCGAGCAAGCGTCGCGCGACACGGTCCGCCTCGAGTTGGAGATCTGGGACCAGGGCGACCGCGTCGATGTCCACGCATCCGCGACGATGGCGACCGGCGGCGCGGCGGCGGCCACGGTGCGGGTCGCGGCATCCTCGGTTCCGGCCGCCTTCCGGCCGCTGACCCGCGACGGCGGTCGGGTTGGCCGCGGCCTGCACCAGGCGGTCGGCACCTTCACGCCGATGGCCCCACTGGACCGTCGGGAGGTGCTTTTCGCGGCCCGCGTCCTGGCCCGTGCCGCCCTGATCGACGACGCGACCGGCGACGGCGCCGGACGCCGGGACGGCGGGCGGGGACGCGATGTCGTCACGGCCCTGCCCCGGTTGGCGCGGGCGATCCCACATGACGAGATCTGGCGGGACGGCCCCAGCCGGCATGACGGGGCGGAGCAGCATCTGCGCGCCCGGGTGCGGCCGGTCGGCGGCGGCGCCGCGCCGCGCTTGGAGGCGGCGGTCGACCGGGTGCTGTACCGACCCAGCGATCCCTTGGCCGCCCGGGTGCTGGTGCGTGGTGGCCGGGCCTATGTCGCCGCGTACGTTCTTCAGGCCGACGATACCGTCGTGCGGATCGCACCGGCGGGGGATGCGGCGCGCCGGTTGGAGCCGGAGACGCGGATCGCGCTCCCGGGGCCGCGCGATCCGGCGGTCTCCGCCGCACCGATGTCGGGATCCGAGGAAACGGTGGAGGCGCTGATCGTGGTGGCCAGCGCGGTGCCGTTCGACGCCGCGGCCCTGGCGCCCTCGGTCCGGGCCTCCCCCGATGCCAGCCTCGCCGCCGCGGTCGAGACGAGCGGCTTTCTCGACGCCTTGGCGGATCTCGACCTGGCGCGCGTGAGCCTCTCGGTCCTGCCCTACCGGGTGCGCCGAGGCGACTGACCGCGCCACGCCGATTGCGTGTGGATCGGGTCGCCGGCACACTGAGGATGCCCGGCCGCGAGAAGCTTGAGGAGAATTTCGCGCCCGGGCCTTCCATGGCCCTGTCGAGACGGCGGACGGTCCGCCGGTCACCGACGGAGGCGACGCGATGACGGGGATGCTGGCGAGGATGGCGGGCCGGATCACAACGCTGATGATCGCGGGCACAATGTTGATTTCCTGCGCGTCGGCGGCCACGGTCGGTGTCGCCGACGATGCCGGACAGGGGCTGCATGCCGGGCCCCTCCGGGTTCTCGTGCTCGGCGAGGACGGTCACGCCAACCTGATCCCGCGCCACGATCCCGCGTTCCGCCGCGTGGTCTCGGAACTGCAGGCGGCCATGGACCGGCGCGGGTTCCGGGTCGTTGACGAGGAGGCGATCGCTGCCGGTCTCGGCTGGGACGGTGCCGCCTACCGCGACAAGGTCGACGTGCTGCAGGCGGCGAAACTCGCCAATGCCAGTGACCGGGCGGAGAACCGGGTGCAGGCGGCGGTCCTGTTCCGCATCGAAGGGACCTATCGGGACCTGCGCTACGCCACCCGCGTTGACCTGCATCTGTCCGGCGAGATCTACGACGCCCGCAGCAACCGGTTCCTCGGCGCGTTCGACCTGCCGACGGAGTCGGTGACGACACCTGGCCGCTGCCTGTCGGCGGCCTGCGCGTCGGAGGCGGTCGGGACCCGCGCCCGCGACCTGGCGTCGGAGCTTGGCGCGGTGCTGGCGCGCAAGCTTGCCGCCTTGGCGCCGCCCGAGCGGACCGTGCTGGCGGACGGACAGGGGAGTGGGGCGAAGGCGGCGGTGATCGAGTCGGTCTACACGGTGACGTTCCGCCACCTGTCGACCGAGGATGCGCTGTCGATCGTCGACGTCATGACCGACGGCTTCCCCGGCTACCTGAGCCACGACCTGGTGCGCAGCGGCACCGCCTTGCGCCGCTACGAATACGTCACCACCGCGAGTTCCGCCGAGATCGAGCGCTGGCTGACCCTGCTGCTGCTCGACATGGGGCTGGACCCGCAGCACGACATCGCCCTTGGCGTGCGCGACGGCGATATCCGGGTCGAACGTGTCCTGCCGGCGACCGCGTCCTCGGCCGAGGACTGAACCCGCACACCGCGAAATGACCGCATCAGGTCGGGAAACCGGTCTGGCCGTTCCATGACCCCCATGAGCAGTCGACGGGAGGATGACATGGATGACAGCGTGACCGGTGGGGCGATGACGGAGATCGCGCTGGCCCTCGCGATGGCGTTCTTCTGCATCCTGGTGCTTGCCCTCGTGTCGATGGGTCAGCCGCCCTTGGTGGGTGCGGGACCGATGATCGACACGGCGCGGCCGGGTGCGACGGCTCAGGAACTCGCGGACGAGGATCGACTCGTGATCTTTCATGCCGGTCGCTTCGCCGGCCCGGACGGCGCGCCCGCGGACCCACGGGCGCCCGATGACCGGCCGGTCGTGCTGGCCATCGACCCCGCCCTGCCGCTGGAGCGGGTCCTGGCCGCCCGCGCGGCCTTCGCCGGCGCCACGGTGCGCGTGACGGTGCTGGACGCCGCCTGGGTGGCCCACCTTTCCGCCCGAAAACCCAACGGAGGCGCCCGATGAGACGGTTTTTGACGATCCTTGCCGCCACCGTGCTGCTGCTGTCTGCCACCGTCGCCGGCGCGAGGCCGGTGCCGCACGATGTCGCGCCGCGTGAGACGGTGCGCCGGATGGTCATCCAGGAGGCGTTGCGCAGTGACACGGTGCCGCCGTCGCTCGCCCTCGCCGTCGCCCAGGCCGAGTCCGACTTCGTCGCCGACGCGCTGAGCCCGGCCGGCGCGCGCGGGGTGATGCAGATCATGCCGGCGACCGGCCGCGGCGAGTTCGGCGTCGATCCGGACGAACTCTGGAACCCCCGCCTGAACATCCAATTGGGGGTGAGGTTTCTCGGTGACCTGATCCGGCGCTACGACGGCCGCTGGGATCTGGCCCTGTCGCACTACAATGGCGGGTCCCGGGTCGGCAGTGGCGCCAGCGCCCGGGTGATTCCGGCGACCCGCGCCTATGTCGACAAGGTTCTGCGCCTGGAGCAGCGGTACGCCCGGGATCGGACCGTCGCCCGCCTTGTCGCCGGCGCGGCCGAGGCGAATGCCGCATTGGCGGTCCGGGCCGCCCGCCAGGCCAAGATCGACCGGATCGACCGCCGGGTTCCTGACCGGGCGGAGCGGCGCCGGCGATTCATCGATCTGGCCGACACCGCGCTGGGCGCGCCGCGGGATCGTCGCCGCCCCGGAGCGCGGATCGGGTCGGCCGACCTGCTCGAGCTAATCGACACCCGAAAGGCCCGATTCCGGGCGATCCTTGCCGGCGGGTGAGCGGTCTCGGGATCAAAGGACAGCCGATGCGTGCAACAATCTGCAACCTAATCTAGAGTCGATGCCGGGCCGGCTGCCCCGACTCGGCACGGAAAGCGACCATGGATGGCATCTCGACGGAACGCGCGCTGATCGGCGGGGCTATCAGTCCCGAGCTGGAAGCGGCGTTCCGGACCGTCGCCGATGCCGACCTTGGCGCCGGGCCGAAATACTCCCCCTCGGTGATGCGGGCGCTTGCCCGGACCGTGACAGCGCGCGCCTATGGCAAGCCGCTGCTGGAAATCTGTCACCTTCTGCGGGTCGCGGACGCGGTCGGCGGGCGTCACGGCTGGCCGGCGCTGATCTTCGGCGTTCAGGTCGCGCGTGGCCACGCGTTCCGCGCCCAGATCCAGGAGGCCGGCCGGCGCTGCCCGGCGTTCGGCGACGATTTCGAGCTGGCGGCGGACGGGGTCACGGTCGCGTATCCCGACGGTCCGTTCACCATCAGCTATACCCGCATGGGGTTCCTGTCGGCGTTGCTGGAGCTCTTGGTCACCGCGTTGGGTTATCGCGCCGTCGACACCGTGATCCGAACCTGGCTGGACGACCGGTTCGAGGCGGGGCGGGCACCGGCGCATGCCAACGCCCTGTCGCGGCTGTTCTACGACCACCTCAAGGGTCATCTGGCGACGGCTCAGAGCCTGCGCGTCTTCGCGCGCATGATCGCCTTCCTGCAGTCGGACCGCGGCGTGGGGTTCTCCCTCGACGACCTGGACGACCGCATGGTTCTCGACTACTGGCATGCCGGGGCCACCGGCACGGATGACGACGCGGCCGAGCTGCGCGGGTTCCGCGCGGTGACCGAGCGGGTGGGGAACCTGCGGGCGGCGCTGCGGGCCGCGTTCGAGCGGCACGCCGTCGGATCGGCGAAACCGGTCAGCCCGGACCGCGACCGCGGCGAGGTCGATCCCGAGACTATCCTGTCAGCGCTGGAAACCCAGGACGCGGAGGCGGACGACCTCCGCGCCCTGGATGCGGAGCCGGCCTGCCGCGTCAAGTTCCTGACCGGGCGCGAGGTTGCCGATCTCGATCTGATCGCCCGGCTCGGCCCGGACGCGACGGTGCTGGCGCTCTCGGTCCTGCGCTGCGCCACCTTCGGCCTCCTTCAGTCGCGGCTGAGCCAGGCCCTGCGCCGGCGGGCGCCGGCGGACGAGATCGACCGGATGATCGGGTTGCAGGGATGCGAGCCCTACGACCAGCGGATCGGGCAGTGGCGGGTTCTCGAGGTTCGCCTGGAGCGTATGAGCCTCGCGGCCCTTGCCGTGCTGGTGGAGGCGGACCGGGCGGAGGCGGCGGTCGAGGTCCTGGCACGGCTGCCTTCGGCGGATCTGAGCGGTCTGCGCGGCCGGCTGCCAGCGGCGACCGCGGCGGACAACGTCGTCGCCCTGCGCCCGGGCGGGGCGAGCGGGATGGTGGCGGCGCTGGCGGAGCCGGCGGTGGTCGGGGCCGAGGTCGCGGGCTTGGTCGCCGAGGCCCGTCGGGCGCTGCGCGGGCTCGGACGGTCCGGTTTCGGCGCGGAGGATCGCCGGGCGCCGCCGGTGATCGACGGCATGGCGGTCGGCGCCCCGGTGGTGCGGCGCCTCAGGGTCCGACTGGAGGAGGTTCGAGGCACGGCCGAGCGGCGGCTCGGCGAAACCGGCTTCGACGATGACGGCATCCGGTTCACCCAAGGGTTCCGCGCGCTTTACGGAGGCGCCGCATGACCGACCGTTGGGAAGACCTGGACGAGCGGGGGCGCGACACCGCCCGCGCGGTCTTCGCGGCCCTCGAAGCGGCACGGCAGCTTGAGGGCGCCTCGCGTCAGCCTTCCGAGCGGCCCGCCGCGTCCCCGTCGGCGGTCTGGTCGGCGCTGGTGGCGGGAGGCCCGTTGCCCGCGGCCGTGGTGCCGGGCCCGGACCTGGAAGCGATGGTCGAGCGGGCCGCCGTCGCCGTGTTCCCGAGGCAGGCGGCGGCCGCCATCGAGACAGGGGCGCTGGACCGACGCGCGCCCGGTGTGCGGGTCCGGATCGTGGCGTCCCGCGCCGATGCGGGTCAGAGCTATGTGATCCTCACCTTCGACGACCCGGCGCTGGCCCCCGCGCGGCTTGTGGTCCTGCCGCGCGACGGCCGGCCGGTCGATCTCGACCTGCCGGTGGCGGTGGACGGGGCGGTGCAGGTGCTGCTGGACAACACGGCGCCGATCCTGGCCGCCTTGACGGATCCGGATGCCCGCCTTTACCTCGTGTGAGGGTTGAGCGGCGCGGGGTTTGCCGATGAGCAAGGGCGCATGAGCGGACGGCTCCGTGTTGTCGTGGCGACGACGGACGGCCCGAGCGTCGTGCGGCGGATCACCGCCGAGGATCCGGCACTGCGGTCGGTGATCTGCCTCGCCGGCACCGCCACGGCACTCGAGGTCTCGCGGGACTATGACGCCTTCGTGCGCCGTCCGACCGGGGTGATCGAGCGCGATGTCGGGCACCCGGTGTTCCGAGCCGATGTCGACCGGCCGATCGACGCGGGACGGAGCTGGGAGCTCGGCCTGTATCTCGCCCATCGCCTGAAGGCAGCCGGCCGGCTCGCCGAGGACGACCAGCCGGCGGACGGCGTCGTGTGGGCGAGCGGAACGGTGGATGCCGACCTCAATGTCGGCGCCATCGACCGGCTCGCCGACAAAGCCCGCCGGTCGGGGGCGCTGTTCGACGGGGACACGCCGGTTCTCGTGGTGCTGCCGGCGGCGAACGCGGCCGAGGGCGCGCCCGGTCCGATGGGGGCCACCGACCTGCTGGCGATCACCCGGGTCGAGGAGGCGCTGTCGCATCTGCATCTGATCGACCCCGTCCCGCCGGCGGGGCCAGGCTGGGGCGGCCGTTGGGTCCGGGGCGGGATTCTGGCGGCGACCCTTGCGGCGGGGATCGTCTGGCTGTCGCGGCCGACGCCGGGTCCGATCGACCCTGAGCCTCTCTCGCAGGCCGGGGTTGCGGCGTCCGCGACGAGCGAAACCGTCGCCGCCGACGCCGCCCCTTTCGACCCCAGTGACGTGGCCTTCGACGTCCTCGAGGCGCGCGCGGAGGCATCGGGCTGCGGGCCCGGATCGGTGGTTGACCCCGCGGTCGCGTCGGAGCCGGGTGTGTGCGCCGTTGCATTCCGCGCGACCAATCACGGCGCGCGCCCCGCTCGCATGTGGCTCTACGCCGCCGTTCAGGGAACCTTCCGCGAGTACGCGTCACGCCAGCGCTACGTCGAATTGGCGGACGGCATCCTGGCGCCGGGTGAGAGCGGCGAGGCGCGGGTGCATCCGCCGGACTGGGTACGCCGCCCCGTGATGGTGCGCGGCCTTCTGATCATCGCCGAGGGCGAACGCCCGCAGGTCGACCAGGCGATGATCCTGATCGACCTCCTGTCGGCCTCGGACATCGACCTCCTGATCGACGGGTTGCGCGATCTCGGCCTGTCCGTGCGCGAGATTTACCACCGGGTCGTGCCGGCACGCTGAAAAACCGTTCTGTCCCGCCCATGGCTCCAGCGAGACGACATCCGTCGCAGGAGCCAGCCATGCAGCCGTCCTTCTTCCGCTCCGCCATCCGTGCCGCGCTGCCGGTGTTCTGTCTCGCCGGCCTGCTGACCGGTTGCGTTTCCGTGCCGCCGCCGGCCGAGGGCATCGGCTACCGCCAGGCGCGGTTCGCCGAGATCGAGGCCATGCGGGCCTATCGCGCTTGCCGGGATGAAGGCCTGGGGCTGGATCGACAGGCCCGGGCGGCGGGCGACCCGGGCCGCTATCTCGCGGTCGCCCGGATCCTTGAGGGCTGCGAGTCCGATCTCGGACCCTCCGCCAGCGCGCTCGCGACCGAGGAGCGGATGCGGGCCTACGCGGTGTCGGTTCAGGCCCGGCTCAAGGGCGGGGATGTCGCCGGCGCGCGGGCATCGCTGGAACGGTTCGCCGAGGCGTTTCCCGACCGCGATCTGTTTTTCGACGACGGGGCCTCGTTCATCGAGACACTTGACGCCGTGCTCGGTGGCGGCCGGTCCGCTGCCGGCGCCAACGTGCCGCGGCCGCTTGCCGAGGAGCTCGCCCGTGTCGCGCGGTGGAGCCGGTGATGCGGTCCCGCTCAAAGCCGATCGTCGGCGCCGCGCTGGCCGCGCTCGTCGCCATCGCGTGTGTCGGGAACGCGTCGGCCCAGGAGCCACCAACCTGGGCGCCGGTCGCCAGCGAGCAACTCGTCAGGCTGCCGACGGGGTACCTGGAGAAGGCGATCGACCGAGATTTCCGGGATTCCTCGCTCGCCACCGCCCTGCGGGAAACGTCCGGTGAACTCGACTCTACCACCCGTTCGCTCGGCGAGATGCAGTCGGCGGCGGAGGGCGCGCGGGGCACGGCCCGGGACGAGATGCGCCACCGGTTCCTCGTCGCCAAGCGGGAGTACCTGGCGCTGATGGGCGCGCGCCAGGACCTCGAACGTCAGCGTGTGGAGACCCGCCTGCGCCTGTATCGCCGGCTGCTCAAACGGGTCGAACGCGCGGGCGATCCGGGGGATGACCCGGGCCTCGCCGCGCTGGCGGCGCGCCGGGCCGAGGCGATGACCCGGTTCGAGGACAGCGCCGGCAAGGTCGACATGGCCCTGTTCGCGTCCTCGACAGCGCAGGAAAGCCGCTACGCCCGCGAGTACCGCAAGCACGCGACGGCGATCCGGGACCTGGTGCGTGCGATCGACGCGCATCCGATGAACACGGCGCCGGAGGTCGACGGCCGCGCGGTGGGGAAGGCCGACCACCTGCGTCACCTCATCGCCCAGGCGGAAACCAGCAAGGCGCTGCTGGACCAGAAGGATCTAGTGCTTGCCTACATGGCGAAGCTGGTCGCGCTCGACGCCATGGCGCTCGCCGACGAGATCGACGGCCACGACGGCACCGTCGCCGAGGTCCGGGACGTCACGGTCGCGGTCGACTTCTTCACGACCCCGACCGACTAGAGGAGGTTGCCATGATTCATTCCTGGAGGGTGCTTGCCCGCGCCGCGCCGTTCGCCGCTGCGCTGGCCATGGCCGGACCGCTGGCCGCCGATCCGCTGGAGAGCATGGAGCGTGAACGGGCCCGACTGATCGCCACGCTTCTCGACCCGGATCGCGAGGCCCATGCCCGCCTCGCCGAGGCCGATGCGGGGCGGCGACGGCTGGTCGACCTGGAGCGAATCGCCCTGCGCGATCCCGGAACGGAGACGGACACACGGCCGATCGCCCGGCGGGCGTTCGCCGACTACGACCTGACGTTCCTGGCGCATGCGTCGATCGAGCGCGACATGGCCGTCCTGGACCTCTGGCTCGACCGGCTTGGCATTTCGACGGCGCGGATCATGGCGGCGCGGGTGGGACGGCGATGAGGTCCGTTGCTGCCCGATCGGCGACCGGCCGGCGCGCGGCCGGCGACGCGGCCCGGGCCGTCGCGATCCTGCTGGCCGTGGTCAGCCTGGCATTGGCGGGAACGGTCTGGGTAACGGGCGCCCGGCCCTCGGCCCTGGCGCTCGAGATCGAACGGGTTCTCGGCCCCGTCTTCATCAGCGGCATCGCGGCCCTTTGCCTGCTCTGCCTGTTCGCCGCGATCCGGCTGTGGCGGGACGCCGGCGATCGCCTGTGGCTAGCCGCCGGCCTGCAGGCCGCGTCCGGGATCGCCACGCTGGCCCTGACCTTCACGCTGCTCGGCATCGGCCTCGGCATCGCCAGCCTGGCGGAGGCGCGGATCGCGCCGGACACGGTGAACGCCATCATCGCCGAGCTGACCGCGCGCTTCTCGCTCGCCTTCAGCACCACCGTCGTCGGGCTGCCCCTGGCGGCGGTCCTGCGCGCCGCGCTGCTGGTTCTGGCCGCGCGGGGCACGGACCGGTCCGATCGGAGGGTGACATCATGAAGTTCGTGCTTTTCAACCTCGTGGTCGGCGTCGCACTGGCCTACCTGCTTCTGGCCGAGAGCGAGCGACCGGCCCCCGGGCCGGGTCATCGCCACGCCGCGCCAAGCTTCCCGCCGCCGGTTTCCGCCGCGCCAGTCTCCGCCGCGCCAGTCTCCGCCGCGCCCGTGAGTTCCATGCCGGATCCTGTCGTGCCGAGCATCGCCGGGCCGGCCCACGCGTCGCCGGCCGTGGCGGCACCCGTTGCGCCTCCATCGGGTCGAGCATCCGTGGCCCATAAGCCCGCATCCGAGGGCGGGCCTGGGCCAGGCGGATCGCCGGCACCGTCCGAGGTGGCCTCCCAGCCCGTTTCGGCCGTGCCGGATGGAAAGCCGGTGTCCGATCGCGACCGCGGTCGCAGCCTGCGCGATCTGGCACGGGACATGGAGCGCCGGTTCCTGACCGGCGTGCGCTGAACGATGAGCACCACGCCGATACCCTGGGCCGCGGCGGGCGCGCCGTTGCTCGTCGCCCTCGCCCTGCTCGCCGTCACCATCGGTGCCGAGAACGAGGCCCGGCCGCGGTCGCAGGCCGGTTCACCGGCAGAACCGTCCACGGCGCCGCCGCCGCACCGGTCCGCGGAACCTGATCTTGGGTCGCTGGCGGTGGTGGCGATCGAGCTGCCGCCGCCGCCCGCCGCCGAGGAGAAAGACGCCACCCCCGACAGTCCCGCTTCCTCGCGGGCACCGGCGCCGCCCGCGCCCCGCGGCGGCGGGGTCGATGACCCGCACGCTCCCGTCCCCGCGGCGCCGGTGGTCGTCACCGCCGGCGCCGTCGACCGGCCAGCGGGTGAGACGATTCTGCGTCGGCTGGAGGCGGGCGACGGGGCCGGCATCACCCTGGCCTGGCCGGCATCGCCGTCGGACCGGCGGCGGGTGACGGCCTTTCTCACGCGCTGCGCCGGTCTTTCGGTCGCTCTGATGGCCGAGGGTCGGCTCTGGCGCCTGCGGGACCCGGCCGGCCGGCCCTGGACCCCGGATCCGAGCGCCGTGTCGCCGGTCATGCGCCGCGCCGACGGGCTTGCAACGCCGGGGGCGTCGGTCCTGGCGGCGCGGCTGCGAGCCTACCACCGGGTGTCCGGCGGGGCGCTCGTGGCCCTGGTCGCGCGGCGCTTCGACGCCCGGCTGCTCGGCGGCCTCGCGCGGCTGGCCTGGGCGCGGGGCCGGATGCCGGACGAGGTTCAAGCCACCTACCACCTCGATCGCGGTCAGGTGCTGCTGACGGACGTTCGGATGGCCGGCGTCGGCGTGCCCGGATCCGTCGTCATTGGAGGCTTGGCGCGATGCGACTGACGGCGATCGTGGCGCTGTGCATCGGCTTGGCGGGTTGCGTGACGCCGTCTCCCGCGTCGCGGGTCGATCACGTCCTGGATCCACGGTTCTGGCGCGCACCACCGCACTGCGCCGTGGTATTGCCCGCCGGGGTAAGGGGCGAGGTCCGGACGCGCGCCGCCGAGCGCGCGCTCGCCCGCCACCTGAGTGGCCGCGTCGATGCGGTCATCGGCCCGGATCGCCGGGACGCGACGCTGCGCCGTCTCGGACTCGACCTCGGGCATCCGCCGGACCGGCGGGTGTTCGCCGCCGCATCGGGGTGCCGTCATGGGGTCGAGCTGATGCTCGCCGGGGGCCGCGCCTTCGCGCTGATCTGGGCCGAGGCAAGGATGGATCTCGAGGCCCGGATGATCGATCTGGAAGACGGCGAGGTGATGTGGCGGGCGCGGCACCGGGCGTCGCGGGCGACCGGCGGGCTGCCGACCTCGCCGCTCGGATTGCTCGTGTCCGTCGGCCGCGCCGGCACCTTCGCCGCCGATGCGGACCTCGTTCCCTCGGTGCTCGACGACGGGTTGCGCGCGCTGATCGCCACCCTGCCCGACACCCGGCGATACACCGTGTCGGCGCGATAGCCGGGCTGTCGGTCGGTGCGCCCTCCCCCGTGTCCGATGGTGGAGGAGGGCGCGCCGGTCACGCGCCGATGACGGCGGTCGCCTCGATCTCGAACAGCATGCCGTCGAGGGCGAGGCGGGGAACCGGGACCAGCGTGCAGGTCGGCCTCACGGTCTCGCCGAAGGCGAACGCCAGCTCGCGACCGAAGACGGCGAGCTTCTCCTCGTCATGGTCGACGATCAGCACGGTCAGCTTGGCGATGTCGCTGCCGCCGGCGCCGGCGCTCGCCAGGGCGTCGCGAAGGTTGGCGAAGCCCTGTCGGACCTGCACGGAGAAATTGGGCGACAGATACCCGTCGGCGCTCTCGCCGCCCTGGCCGGACACGAGGACCAGGGGCCGGCCGGCGCCGATCACCGCCACGTGGGAGTAGCCGTTGGGCGCCGGATCATAGAGGGTCGGCGGGTTCATGAAGCGCAGCCGCGCGTCGGTCGGCGCCGGCAGGGCAGCGGGTGTGGAGGCGGCAGGGGATGTCGAGGGCATCGGTCTCTCCGATCGTTGGGGTATGCCGCAATGACGATCGGCGGACCCGCCCTGTGACTCGCGGCGGCCGGTTCCCACCTCCGGTCGCCGGTATCCTTGATTTTGCAAAGCCGCAGGCCGATCATCCTCATCGGTTTTGCGGAAATCGGGGAGCGGGCGGCGCATGTCCGGCGGGGCGTCTGGCGGCATGAACTGGGACGACCTGCGCTACTTCCTGGCGGTGGCAGCGGAGGGTAGCCTGTCGGCCGCCGCCCGCGCGCTCCGGGTCAATCCGGCGACGGTCAGCCGCCACGTGGATGCGCTTGAGGCCCGGTTCGAGGTCCGGTTGTTCGACCGCCGCCAGGACGGGTACGGGCTGACAGAGGCCGGCGAGAAGCTCGCCGCCCGGGCGCGGGGCATCGAGACCGAGATGTTCGGTCTGGCCCGCGCCTTCGACGCCGAGGACAAGGGGCTGGCCGGCACGGTGGCGGTGACCTCGACCGAGTCCCTGATCATCCCGTTCCTGATCCGCAACCTGCCGCTGCTGCAGGCGCGCCATCCCGGCATCCGTCTGCAGATCGTCAACGAATACCGCTTCCTCAACCTGTCCCGGCGCGAGGCTGACGTGGCGATCCGGCTGGCCCGGCCGGAGCAGGGCGACCTGGTGATGCGCCGGATCGGCACCCTTGGCTTCGGCCTGTACGCCGCGCCGTCCTATCTCGAGGCGCGCGGGGCGCCCCGGTCGGCGGCGGATCTGGCCGGCCACGCGGTGATCGACTGGTTGGACGGGTTTCCCGAGAACGCGCCGGTGAGCTGGTTGCGCCATCAGATGGCCGACCGCCCGCCCGCCGTTGCCACCAACCCGGCCAGTGCGCGGCTGGCGGCGGCGCGGGCCGGCGCCGGCATCGCGCTGGTGCCGTGCATGGTCGCCGAGGACGTGGACGGGGTCGTGCGGGTCCTGCCGGAGGTGGAGATCCCGGGCGTCGATCTCTGGCTCCTGGTCCACCGGGACCTGTCGCGCCTGGCCCGCGTCCGCGCGGTGCTCGACTTCATTCACGAGCGGGCCCAGGCCGAGGCGGACCGGATTTCGGGCCGGGCGTGAGGGAATCCGGCCTGTCCAGGACCACATTTCATTAAGGGTTGAACCGGTCTCCCGCCGGCGCTTCAATCTGCGCGGGGCCTGTGGGACTTCCGCTGCAACGATGGGGCTGTGGATGTGATGTGGACAAATATGGGCCTTCGATTCGAAGCGTATTTTCCAGAATTAACTTTGCAACTGAAAGCCATGGGCCGAACCGCCTTCTGGTTGTGCCGGGAGTCGGGAGTTTCGCTGGATTTGCTCAATAAGGCGAAAATTCCAGTATCCACAGGGGTTTGCGTCTTGGGCGTGCTGTCGGTGCTGGCCGTCGCGGGTCCCGCGGCCGCGCAGACCGAGGTCGATCTCGAGCTTGTCTTCGCTTCCGACGGGTCCGGATCGATCGACGACGAGGAGCTGCGGTTCCAGCGTCAGGGCTATGCCGCCGCCCTCGCCGACCCACGGGTCCAGGACGCCATCGCCAACGGGCCGCTGGGGCGGATTGCCGTCGTCTTCGTCGAATGGGGCGCGCCGACCAGCCAGCACACCATCGTCGACTGGACCGTGATCGCGAACCGCGAGGACGCGCTCGCCTGGGGCGCGCGCCTGGTCGAGGCCCCCCGCGCCGCCTACGGCTACAACTCGATCAGCGAGGCGATCGCCTATTCCGCCGACCTGATCCGCACGAACGATATCGAGGGCGCGCGCAAGGTCATCGACCTGTCCGGCGACGGCCCGCAGATCGGCGGCCGCTCGCTGGACCTGATCCGCTCCATGGCGGTGGCCGAGGGGATCACCATCAATGGGCTGGTCGTGGCCAACCGCAACGTTCGCACCGGTCCCAGCGGCGAGCCGCTTGACGAGCATTACCGCATGGACGTGATCGGCGGCTTCGGCGCCTTCGTCGTGGTGGCGACCGAGGAGAGGGGCTTTACGCAGACCGTCCTTGCGAAGATGGTGCGGGAGATCGCCGACCGCCGGCCTACCGGCGCGGGGACGCAACTGGCCCAGGACTGATCCGCATGAGTGCCGACGACATCGCCCAGACCCTCGACGTCAAAGGGCTGAAATGCCCGCTGCCGGTGCTGAAGGCGCGCAAGGCGATCGCCACGATCGAGGTCGGAGCGCTGCTGGAGGTGCTGGTCACCGACCCGGCGGCGACCCTGGATTTCCGGCACTACGCGCGTCAGTCCGGGCACGAGCTGGTGTCGGCGGAGGAGGGCGAGGTCCTTCGCTTCGTCCTGCGGCGCACGGCCTGACCCGCTTCCGCACCTTCCCAACGCGCCGTCGCCGCGACTAAGGTTCGCGCGGGAGGACCGACAATGACTGACAAGAACGTGCCGGAAGGCGCCGGGACGAAGGGTCTCGGACGAGGCCTGACCAATTACGGCGATAACGAGTTCAGCCTGTACCTGCGCCGCTCCATGGCGTCGTCCATGGGCTACAGCCGCGACATGCTGCAGAAGCCGGTGGTCGGCATCTGCTCCTCGGGCAGCGGCTACAACAATTGCCACCGGCTGATGCCGGAACTGGTCGAGGCGACCAAGCGCGGCGTGCTGGCGGCGGGCGGCCTGCCGATCGAGTTCCCGACGATCTCGCTCGGCGAGACCTTCCTCAATCCGACATCCTTGATGTACCGCAACCTGATGAGCATGGACGTGGAGGAGATGATCCGCGCCCAGCCGATGGACGCGGTCGTGGTGATCGGCGGCTGCGACAAGACCCTGCCGGCGCAGCTCATGGGCGCGGCCAATGCCGAGGTGCCGGTGGTGTACTGCGCCGTCGGCCCGATGCTGACCTCGCCCTATGACGGCGAGCGGCTCGGCGCTTGCACCGACTGCCGCCGGTTCTGGGGCAAGTACCGCGCCGGTGAGGTCTCCGACGAGGGCATCAAGCGGATCGAGGGCAGCCTCGCCACCACCGCCGGCACCTGCGCGGTGATGGGCACGGCCAGCACCATGGCCTGCATCGCCGAGGCGCTCGGCATGACCTTGCCCGGCACCGCCTCGATCCCGGCGGTCCACGCCGACCGGCTGCGCGCCGCCGAGGCGTCGGGGGCACGGGCGATGGAACTGGCGCTGGCCAAGGGCGCCGGCCGCCTGCTGCCGCGCGACATCATCACCCCGCATTCGGTGGAGAACGCGCTGCGCGTCCTTCTGGCGATCGGCGGGTCGACCAACGCGATCGTGCACCTGACGGCGATCGCCGGACGGCTCGGCATCCCGGTGCCGCTGGACCGGCTGAACGCCATGTCGGACGAGACCCCGGTGCTGGTCGACCTGAAGCCGACCGGCGCGCATTACATGGAGGACCTGTTCGCCGCCGGCGGCCTGGTCGGCGTGCTGCATGAGCTACGGCCGCTGCTGCATCTCGACACGGTCAGCGTGACCGGCGAGACCCTGGGCCAGCGCCTGGACGCCGATACCACCTGGATTGACCGGGAGATCGTGCGGCCGTTCGACGAGCCGTTCCAGGACAAGGGCGGGCTGGTGGCGCTGTTCGGTTCGCTGGCGCCGCGCGGCGCCATCCTCAAGCGCTCGGCCGCCGATCCCAGCCTGTTCGAGAAGGAGGGCCGGGCGGTGGTTTTCTCCAGCCTGGAGGATCTGGCGGCGCGGATCGACGACCCGGATCTAGACGTGACCGCCGACGACATGCTGGTGCTGCAGAACGCCGGCCCGAAGAGCCCGGCGGCGATGCCGGAGGCCGGATACCTGCCGATCCCGAAGAAGCTGGCGCGCGCCGGGGTGAAGGACATGGTCCGCATCTCCGACGCAAGGATGAGCGGGACGGCTTTCGGCACCATCGTCCTGCATGTGACGCCGGAGGCGGCCGACGGCGGCCCGCTGGCGTTGGCGCGCACCGGCGACCGCATCCGCATCTCGGTCGAGAACCGCTCGATCGACCTGCTGGTCAGCGACGCCGAACTGGCGCGCCGCTTCGAGGAGGTGAACCCGACCTCGGTCCAGCCGATCCACAAGCGCGGCTACCGCAACCTGTACATGGACCACGTCACCCAGGCCGATCAGGGCGTCGATTTCGACTTCCTGATGTGGCGGGAGTAGGGAGAACGCCAGCAATGTCCGAGATCCAGACCGACTTCGTCATGGAGATGAAGCTCACCGTCGCCCAGCCGCTGACGGCGATCGGCGACACTCAATACGGCGACCGCCGGATCGCCCGGGTCACCGGCGGCACCTTCGAGGGGCCGGGGATCAAGGGCACCGTCCATGACGGCGGCGGCGACTGGATCCTGAACCGCGGCGACGGGGTGACCCAGCTCGACGTGCGGCTGACCATGGAGACCGAGGACGGCCACCTGATCTATATGACCTACAAGGGCCTGCGCCACGGCCCGAAGGAGGTGATGGACCGTCTCGCCGCGGGTCAGCCGGTCGACCCGTCCGAGATCTATTTCCGCACCGCCCCGTTCTTCGAGACCGCCGCCGACGGGCCGTATGCCTGGATGAACAAGGCGGTGTTCGTCTCCACCGGCGACCGCAAGCCGGAAGGCCCGGTCTACCGGGTGTTCCGAGTCCTCTAGAACGGGATCGTCACGCCGTTCTGGTCGATCAGCTCGCCGCTGCGTTCGGGCGTGAGGACGTCGATCACCGCGAGCAGGTCGGCGGCCGCCGCCTTCGGCGGGCGCACGTCCAGGCCGGCCTTGGCGAACGGTGCCGACAGGCCGGTGTCGACCGTTCCCGGATGCAGGGCGACGCAAACCGCATTCTTGCGCGTGCGGGCGAGCTCGATCGCGGCGCAGCGCACCAGCTGGTTCAGCGCCGCCTTCGAGGCCCGATAGGCGTACCAGCCGCCGATCCGGTTGTCCGAGATCGACCCGACCCGCGCCGACAGCGTGGCGAACACCGCCTTGCCGTCTCGGGGCAGGTGCGGCAGCAGGTGCTTCATCAGCAGGGCCGGGCCGGCGGCGTTGACGGCGAAGGCGTGGGCGAGATGCGCCGGGTCCAGCTCGCGCCAGGACTTCTCCGGGCGAAACCGGTCGTCATGCAGGAACCCGGTCGCGTCGAAGATCAGGCGCGGTGGCGCGCCGAGCGCGCCCAGGCGCTCGGCCGCCGCCGCGACCGACGCCTCGTCCAGCAGGTCGAGCGGCGGATCGCCGGCCCGGCTTAAGGCGAGCACGTCGCTGAAGCGGCCGGAGGTCGTGATGGCGCCCGCCAAGGCGGCGCCGATGCCGCCGGCGGCGCCGATGACGACGGCGCTGCCGGGCGCGGGGAATGAGGAAAGGTCTGCCATGGCGGCGACGGAGGTGGGGGCGGCCGCCGCGTGGTCAACCCCGGCGACTCAGGTTGGATCGCCGTCGGACCCGGCCGGTCGCTCCCCCAGATCCTCGAAGAACCGCAGCAGGTAGCCGTCCGGATCGGCGACGACGACCTGCCGGTTGCCGGTCTCAAGCGCGTCGTGGCGGTACCAGCGGTCTTCCGGTCCCAGGAACAGCGGGATGCCCGCGCGCGCCAGGGCGGCCAGCAGCGGCGCCAGCGACGGCACGCGGATCTGCAGGTTCAGCCCGCGGCCGAACGGATAGGTCTTGGGCGCGTACCCGTCGTCGAAGGTCCGACCCAGGCCGATCTGATCGATCATCAGCTCCGCCTCGCCCAGCGCCAGATAGGCGAAGCCCTCCTCGGCGCGCTGGTAGCGCTGCTCGAAGCCGAGCACGTCGCGGTAGAAAGCGAGGCTGCGCCGCCAGTCGCTGACGGCGAGTTCCGGGACCAGCGACGGCGGCACGGCGGCTCACCCGGCCTTTCGCGCGACGATGAAGGCCACCTTCCTCGGTGCCGGCTGCCAGTCGTGCTCGATCGAGAAGCCGGCCCCGGCGATCATCGTGGTCAGTCGCGCGTGATCGAAGAAGCTCAACCTCGGCAGCAGCCCGACCATACGTCCCAGGGGAGCGACCGGGCGCAGCCATGGGGCCATGACGCGCAGGCACGGGGTGCTGGTGACGAACAGTCCACCCGGCTTCAACAGACGGTGCGCCTTGGCGATCGCCGCCTCGGGATCCTCCAGCAGATGCAGCAGACTCAAGGCAAGCACCATGTCCGCGCTGGCGTCGGGGGCCACGAAACTCTCGACATCGCATTGGCGGAGCTCGATGTTCGCGATCCCGGCCCGGTCGGCCTTGTCGGCCGCGATCCGCAGCATCTCACCGGATAGGTCGGTGGCCAGGATGCGCCGCACATACGGGGCGTGCACGATCGCGGTCGAGCCGGTTCCGCAGCCGAACTCCACCACCTCCATGTCCGGATGCAGATAGCCTCGGGTGATCTCCAGCTTGCGCTCGTAGCTCGCCTGGTCGGCCACCGGTTGGCGGGAGTACCGCTCGGCCCAACGGTCCCAGAACCGGGCGCGGCGGTTCGCTGACGTTCCGATCTCCACGCTTGCCTGCGCCATTCTCAGTCTCCTCGGGGCCGCTGCCTGTTTGATGAGGGCGGTCTACACCTGAGCGAACTGAATGAGAATTGACCGAAACTGGTGATGTTGTATGCGTGAATGCATGGATTGGCGTACCGTCACCTTCGACTGGAACCGGGCCCGGGCGTTCCTCGTGACGGCCGAGGAGGGGTCGCTGTCGGCGGCGGGCCGGGCGCTCGGGATGGCGCAGCCGACCGTCGGACGTCAGGTCGCGGCGCTGGAAGAGGAACTCGGCGTCGCGCTGTTCGAGCGGGTCGGGCGCGGGTTGGTGCTCACCCCGAGCGGTCTGGCGCTGGTCGAGCACGCACGCGCCATGGGGGAGGCGGCCAGTCGGATGTCGCTCACCGCCTCCGGACAGTCACAGTCGATCGAGGGAACAGTCCGGATCACCGCCAGCGAGGCGACGGCCGCTTATGTGCTGCCGGCGATCGTCGCCGACCTGCGGCGTGCGGAGCCGGGCATCGTCGTCGAGGTTCTGGCCTCGAACAGTCTCAGCGATCTGCGCCGGCGCGAGGCCGACATCGCGGTCCGGAACTTGCGCCCCACCGATCCGGACCTGTTCTGCCGCAAGGTGGCCGACGCGACGGGACATCTCTACGCCACGCCCGATTACCTGATGCGCGCCGGACCGTTCGACGCCCCCGCCGACCTCGAGCGCGCCGACTTCATCGGGCTCGAGGACAACGAGGCGTTCCTGGCCGCCTTGAACGGTCACGGGCTCTCCCTGTCGGCGCGGCAGTTCACGGTGTCGAGCGCCAGTCATCTGGTGCATTGGGAGCTTGTGAAGGCGGGAGCCGGGATCGGGGTCATGGCGGCGACCATCGGCGATACGACGCCTCAGGTGGCGCGGGCGGCTCCTTGGCTTCCCAGTTTTGAATTTCCCGTTTGGCTTGTCGCGCACCGCGACCTGCGGACCAGCCGGCGGGTCCGTCTGGTGTTCGATCGACTGGCCTGGGCGCTGGGAGACTGGGCCCAGGGTGACCGGCCCGTCGACGTTTCTAGCTGAACCGGTTCCGTGATATGGTTTACGGCTGCAAAGCCATTTGGCCCGTGGGCTTTGCTCGAGAGAGGCACCATGCCCGGATGGAGATCCTGCGTGACCGCGCTCGCCGGCGTTGCCGTCGCGATGCCGGCAATAGCCTTTTCCTCGATGGCGAACGACGTCATTTCTGGCTACTACACGCTTGAAGAGTATATTGACTTGCGGCCGGAGCAGGAAGAGATCTCGCGCGCGTTCTCGGCCATCGTGCGGGCGGATGCCGCGGCCGGGCCTGTCGACCAAGCGCGACCGGCACGGGTTTTGATCGTTTATCCCGGCCTGCAGGTATCAGACTACTGGCGTCGCAGCGTGGACGCGTTCTCCAACCGGATGGCTGAGTTGGGACTGAGTGTCGAGATCGCGGACTATTTCACCAGGCCGGCAACGGCGGTGCGCGAACAGAGCCAGTTTATCAATGAAGGGCTCGCGCGGTCGCCGGACTACATGGTCTTCACCCTGGACGCCTTGCGCCATCAAGGGATGATCAAGCGTGTCCTTAGCCAGACAAGCACCAAGGTCATCCTTCAGAACATCACCACCCCCATTAAGGCGTTCGGGCAGGTCCAACCCTTCCTGTACGTCGGATTCGATCACGCCAGGGGGGCGCGCATGCTGGCCGACCGTGTCAAGCGGGAGAGGCCGGATGGTGCGCGGTTCGCGATCCTGTACGGGCCGGAGGGATATGTCAGCACGATGCGCGGCGGCGTGTTCCTGAAGGAGATGGAGGGCCACGGGGACTCGACACTGGTCGCGTCGTATTACGTCAACTTCGACCGGGAGCGCGCCTATCTGGCGACCAAGGACCTGCTCGCCCGCCACGGCGATCTGGATCTGATCTACGCCTGCTCGACGGATATCGCGCTCGGGGTGATCGATGCGCTCAAGGAACTGGGCCGTCTGGACGACATCCTCGTGAACGGTTGGGGCGGCGGGTCCCCCGAGCTTGAGGCGATGGTGGCCGGCGAGCTTGACTTCACCGTCATGCGAATGAACGACGACAATGGCGTCGCCATGGCGGAGGCCATCCGCCTGGACCTCGCCGGCGATTCCGCGTCTGTGCCCACCGTGTTCTCGGGTGATTTCGTCCTCATCGACCAACAGACATCGGCGCAGGAACTCGATCGGTTGAAAGCGTATGCCTTCAGATACTCGAACTGAGCCACGGGGGCCGAGGTTCGAGCTGTCGCTGACGACGCTGGTCGTCTCGGTGTTCCTCGTCTTGGTTCTCGTGATCGCCGCGGTTTCCCTCGGGAGCGGTTACATCATCACCCGACGTGCGATCGAAGCGGATATCGAGCGGCACCGCGCCGACACCGAGCAGATCGCCGGCCTTATCGTGTCGTCCCGACTCCAGGGTGTGCGACAGCTGCTGGACCTGACCGTGCAGGAGAACGCCCTGGTGGCGGCGATGGCGCGCGGCGACCTGCCGGAGATCGGGGCCCAACTCACCGGCGTCTACTTCTCGCAGGAAGAGGGCAGCATCGACATTCTGTTCGCCCACATGGTCGACAGTGACGAGATCGTCGACGTCGGCACCCAGACCATCGCCACCGCCGACCTCCACGAGATCGCGCATGACGACCAGATGTTCGCCATGACGGATCAGGTCTTGGCCGTGATGGAGGAGGAGGGGCGCCGGTTCGTCGTCCTGACCCGCCGGGACGTGGTCGACGCGGTCACCGGGCGGGTGCTCGGTTCGCTCTATGGCGGCATCTCGCTCAACGACAACATCAGCATGCTCGGCGCCGTCATGGCGGCGTCCGACGCGTTGTCGGCATGGCTGGAGGTCGATGGTCAGAGAACGACGCCGTACCGCGCGCCAGGCGGTGGCCGAGGCGGCGAGGCTCAGATGGCCGAGTTCCGCAGCGTGCTGCCGATCGCCTTCCCCGAGGGCCAACCGGTGATCCTCGTCACCGAGCATTCGTTGCGTGCCATCCAGGAACTGGGCCGCAGTTACCGCACCGTCACGGTCGCCGTCGTCGGCTGCATCCTTCTCATCTCGCTCCTGGCCGCCCTGCTCCTGCGCCTTGTCACCCAACGGGCCAGCGCGTCTCTCTCGGCCTATGTCGACGAGGTCAACCGCCACGAGGACCAGGCGCAGTTTGGACGGACGGCCATCCGGGAGTTCAACGTCGTCGGACAGACCCTGTCGCGGTTCGTGACCGCCTTTCGCGAAAGCGACGCCCGCGCGCAGACCATCCTCAACAACGCGTCGGCGTCGATCAGCATCAAATCCGTTTCCGGCCATTACACCTTCGTCAACCGGGAGTTCGAGGAGTCGTTGGGCAAGAAAGCCCAGGACATGGTCGGGCGCACGACGGCGGAGATCTTCCCCGCCGTTTTGGCGGAGACCATCGAGCGCAACGACCAGACGGTCGTCGAACGCAAGACCAGCGTTCAGTTCGAGGAGTCGATCGACATCGACGGCGTCTACCGGGCCTATGTGGTCACCAAGTTTCCGCTGACCGACGTGACCGGGACCGTGAAGAGCGTGTGCAGCATCGCCTCCGACATCACCCCGCTGAAGCTGTCGGAGCGGGCGCTGACCCACGCCCTGGCCGAGGCGGAGAGCGCCAGCCAGGCGAAGTCGCGCTTCCTGGCCACGATGAGCCATGAATTCCGAACCCCCCTGAACGCGATCCTCGGCTTCAGCGACATCATCCGGAACGAGTACATGGGGGCTGCCGGAAATGCGGCCTACGTCGCCTATGCCGACGACATCTACAAGAGTGGCCACCAGATGCTCGAGCTTGTCGACGAGATTCTCGACATGGCGGCGGTCGAGGCCGGCCAGCGGCAATTCGACTATCGCCCGGTCGATCTCGTCGCGGTGATCACGGACAGCGTGAAGCAGTTTCAGCACCTGACCTCGGACAAGGGCGTGCGCCTGTCGGTCGATCTCGGCGATGATCTGCCGATGATCCATAGCGATCAGCGCGCCGTTCAGCAGGTGCTGCAGAACCTGCTGTCCAATGCCGTCAAGTTCACCCGCGCCGGGGGCGGGGTGAGGGTTTCGGCCCATGCCGATGGCGCCCATGGGGTGGTGGTCGCGATCTCGGATACCGGCGTCGGGATGGCCGCCGAGGTCGTCGAGAGCATCACCGAGCCGTTCTTCCAGGACCGTTCGGACCCGCACCTCGCAGAATCGGGCACCGGGCTCGGCCTTTCCATCGTGCAGTCGATCGTCGACGCCATCGGCGGACGGCTGGAGATCGAAAGCGAACTGTCCAAGGGCACCCGCGTGACGGTGTGGCTGCCGGCTGAGGTCGACCGCGCCGTCGGCTGACCGGCGATGGAGGCGGATGGCCGCCGCGGGGCCGGGGATCGGGCGGCACGCTCAGCGCGAACGAACGGGCATTCCCACGGCGCGCGGAACTGCTCTAGCCTGTGCGAAGCCTCACCTGAACACGCGGGCCGGGTTCTCCGCGACCCGGCAGCCGCCGGAGCCCGCCATGCAGACGCCCGCGACGCCGAACATCGACCCGATCCTGTCCCATGTCGACAGCCACCACGACGACCTGGTCGCCCTCGCCGACCGGGTCTGGGGCATGCCGGAAACGCTCTACGCCGAGTATCGCTCCTGCGCCGAGCATACCGCTGTGTTGCGCGCCAAGGGTTTCCGCGTGACTGAGGAGGTCGCCGGCATTCCGACCGCGGTGATGGGCGAGGCCGGCGCAGGCGGGCCGGTGATCGCCATCCTCGGCGAGTACGACGCCCTGCCAGGACTGAGCCAGGAGGCCAACATCGCCGAGCCGAGGCCGCTGGTGCCGGGGGGCGCCGGTCATGGCTGCGGCCACAACCTGCTGGGCTCCGCCGCCCTGCTCGCCGCCTGCGCGCTGCAGGACTGGCTGGCGGCGACCGGCACGCCCGGTCGCGTGCGCTACTACGGCTGTCCGGCCGAGGAGGGCGGGGCGGCCAAGACCTTCATGGTGCGCGACGGCGCCTTCGCCGATGTCGACACCGCGATCACCTGGCACCCGGCGACCCTGACCAAGGTCGACGACGCCCGCAGCCTGGCCAACACCCGCATGGATTTCACCTTCACCGGGCGCACCAGCCACGCCGCCTCGGCCCCGCATCTCGGCCGCAGCGCGCTCGACGCCTGCGAGCTGATGTCGGTCGGCGTCAACTATCTGCGCGAGCACGTGCCCCAGGACAGCCGCATTCACTACGCCTATCTCGACGCCGGCGGCACCGCGCCTAACGTGGTCCAGGGCAAGGCCAAGGTGCGTTACGCGATCCGCTCGACCTCGCTCGCCGGCATGATGGCGCTGAACGAGCGGGTGCGGAAGGTGGCCGAGGGGGCGGCGCTGATGACCGAGACCGAGGTCGAGATCTCGGTGGTCTCGGCCGTCTCCAACCTGCTCGGCAACACCCCACTCGAGGAGGCGATGCAGACGGCCATGGATGCGCTTGGCGGCGTCGCCTTCGATGACGCCGACCGGGAGTATGCCGCGCGCATCCAGGCAACCCTGTCGCCGGAGGATATCGCCGCCAGCTATCGCCGCTTCGGCCTGGAGCCGCGCACCGGCGAGGCGCTGTGCGACTACGTGGTGCCGCGCGGCGCCCGCGGTGAGGCGATGATGGGATCGACCGACGTGGCCGACGTCTCCTGGGCGGTGCCGACGGTGCAGGCGCGGGTGGCGACCCACGCGATCGGCACGCCGGGTCACACCTGGCAGATCACCGCCCAGGGCAAGGCCCCGGCGGCGCACAAGGGCATGACCTATGCGGGTCAGGTGATGGGGGCGGTGGGCCGGATGCTGTTCACCGACGAGACCTTGCTGGCCCGGGCCAAGAAGGACCATCGCGAGCGTCTCGCGCGGGAGCCGTATGTCTGCCCGATCCCCGACGACGTGACCCCGCCGCTGCGGCCGCGGCCAGCGGCGTAGGCCGCATCGGTCCGAATGCGGCGGACCGCCCGCCACAGCCCTTGGACTTCCGGCTTCGAGATGCGCCTGGCGCGCGTCGGAAAGGCGGGAGTTATCATGTAAATTGCGCAAAAAGATAAAAAATGCGCGATAAAAGAGTGTTCGGTTTCCTGTTAACCCTCTGAAAGCAGGAAGTTTTTCCAGGCATGAAATGTCTAAGCCACAAAATTGACTTGCACCGATTGCACCACTTGCACCGAATCGCTACTCTAGGAAGATTATTCGTCTCGATTGCAAGAGGCTTCCCGTGAAGAAAGACCGCGTTGATCTAGCTGGCAATATCGTGAAGTTGCTGGATTTTCTGGCGATTGAATTGAATCTGGCCGGTGCCCGATTTGAAACGCTGCGTGTTCACAACCGGGATCTGGCCGCTGTCAGGATGGCCGGACAGGCTGCGCACTACGTTCATCAGAACCTGGACGAAGTTCGAGCGACGGTGTTGGAGACGAAACGGAACTGGGAGGTCCTGACAACAGATCGACATCTCAACCGAGTGTCCGTTCTAGACGGTCATACCGTGAACATCGTGTCGGAGAACCGTCGCGACGTGGAGCACCTGAACTTCCGCAAGCGGGCGGCTAGCACAGTCACTGGGATTGCGGAGTTCCCGTATTCCGAGATCGCGCGCGCCCGAAAGGCTCTGATTGTAATTGGAGCATCGCTTGTGGTCTGCGACCCCTCGGCGACCATAGCCGTGCCGGAAGATGTCTGTGACAAGAACTTCATGCGGGCTCTTAATGAAGTCGCTCAGTGTATCTCGCCGAACGGTCGACAGAAACTGCCGAGCATGGCGTAGTGATCATGCCCAAATGCGTCTGTAGTCGCTGATCGCCCGCGACGGTATAGACTGTTTCCGACGGTCTATTCCTCGGGTCGGCAACCGAAGAACTCCAACATAGCTTTCTGACCGCGCGCTTCGAACGGCTGGAGTTCTGAAACGGACTTGTTTTCCACAGGGTCGACCCAGTCGCCGTATTTGCGCGGGGCGCCAGGGAACGAGATCGTGAGGTAGGCGCTCATTCGATCGGCGATCTCTGCCAGCTTGAAGAAAGTGCCGGACGGGCGGTGGTCTCCCGAGAGCTGCGTTCGCCAGACCTCGTCCACCGTTGCGGCGAGATTGCCCGGGTTGGCGGACCGGCAGAAGCATTCGACGACTAGAAACCCAAACATCACGCTGTCGCGCTTTTCACTCAGCGACCAGAATGCGGACTCCGGGAAAAGTTCCGCTCGTTCCCTCAGCGTGGTTGCCGTCGTCTGCTCCATCGGGACGGCGAGGTCGTGAAGCGGAAAGGCCAAATCGAAGACATGTCTAACACCGTCTGGCGCATCCTCTGCCTCGCTTGGTTGTTTGGCGATAACTCGGCGGGTGAAATAGGAATAATGTTCGACAGTATGAAATTCGTCACGATCTAATTCTTGTGGTCTGTAGTCTCCGTCAGTGTGTCCGTCACCAAATGACTGTGACCAGTACTCCCTAATCTTTGTGCCTCTGACGAGGAGTAGACGAACCGTTCCGGTGAGTTCCGCATCACCTTGAGGTGGCGGGAACGGCGCTCCTTCGAGGATGTCACGGCTTTCGTCGAGTAGGTGACCAATCGACGTCTTCTCCTCGGCAGTGCGCGAGATGACCTCAAGATCGTTGGGAGCCGGCAGGCCGAAATTGATCGAGTTCAACCGGCGCGAGACGTGGTCGCGGGCTGTCTCGAACATCTCTTTGATCCGAGTCGGGTTGAGTTCGTGAAAATCCAGGATTCCGAACTCCCAGCCGAGGTTCGAGTTGCCCTGGCGGGTCGACCAGAACCTGTCACCGCTGCGGGTGGCGCGGCGTTCGAACCAGGCGCGGACCCCGGTTGTCAGCAGGTCAATCAGGTTGCCGAAAAATTTCGGTCGAACGGACACAAGCGGTTCCAACTGCTTGTCTTCCATGAATGTGAGGCCGAGATGGACCATTGGCCGGAACGCGAAGGGCCGCAGCGGGAAGGCCACGCTGTCCTCATCGTCGCTGGAGGCTCTGCCGAAAGAAGATAGGTCGGCGATGGTTTCACCGTCGACGGTGAAGAGTTCCGGTTCGCTGTCTTCGTCGATCCTGTCCGCCAACCGAATGATCTCGCGTGGTTCACTGATCGTATGCCCATGCATCGTGTGTCGGATGTACTCGGCGAGTGCCCAGGTCGGTGTATTCGCGAGGACACCGCCGTCTATGAACCGTTCTTGAGACAGGTAGATTCCACGTTCGTTCGCTTCAGCGTCCCGGTCCTTCATCCCGCTGTTGCGGGTCGCGAGATCCTTGCGCCGACTATCCCGGACGATCTTCATTTCCACCGGCTGAAAGACCCCTGGGAAAGAAATCGTCGCGCGGACGACGTCGGAGACGCGCAAGTGTGAGAAAGCCGCGTGTTGGCTGTCGATGAGGACAACCTCGTTCCGATCAACATCGGTCACTGAAAGCACGAGCGCCGGGGCACTCGGATTGACGCCGAACGTCACTCTCACGAGGTCGAAATCCATGAACCGCGGTCGATACGCCTTGAACTCTTCGTCATCCGGGTCGGGTAGACCGATCCGCTTGAGATAGCTGTCGTAGATCGGCCGGTGTCGTGCCCGGATCTCTGCTTCGCGCAACAGTTTGCCGAGTTTCTCGCGGAGAAGGTCGTCCAGTTCGTCGACGAAACCGCCGGCGTTGAACAACCCCCGATGGCGCAGGGCGCTCGGAACCGAAGACACCGTTACCCCGAGCAACCGGAAAAGCGACCAAATGGTTCGCGCGCGGACGGCCAGCCAGCCCCGACCGTTTGCCTGAGCGATGCCGTTAATCAGGTCCCGCGCCTGGCGCACCGTCGCCGGCTCTGCGCTCCAGGCGCCGGGCAGCGACGATCGACCCGGAAACAGGGCGTCTCGGAGTCTGGCCCGGTCGCAACAGATATCGGCGAGCCGGTCGCGCGCCTCTTCCGGCGTGTATCCCGCCCAGATGAGTGTCGCGACCAGCCCTCCCGCCGAGGCGCCGGCATAGGCAACAGGCTTGAACGTTTCGCCGCGATCGAGTACGGCCTGCAACTGACCTAACAAGGAGAACGCCAGGACGCCGCCGCCCTGCAGCGTTACGGTGCACAGACCATCAAACTCGCGCTTGTCGTCCAGTTGATCGCCGGGCAATGTCCCCAACTCTTAATCGTGGCGGCACAAAAGCGGGAAGTGCAATACGTTACCGTCAGATATCTTCAATAATGATAGAATTCTAGATGCGTCGTATCAACCTCATCGTGAGTGAAGCTCTACGGGATCTCCTCGCGCGATACTCGATGCTGCACGCCGATGGTGTGCTGGCACGCGGCTCCGCTGAGGCAATCGGCCTCGGGTGCCGGGCGTATCTCGACATGATGGGGCGTGATCCGGAGCGCGCGGCTCGGTTGATCGCCGCCGCGAAGGCCGCCTACCCGCTGCTGAAAAGTGGGCGCAGTCCGAAGATCGTGGTGTACCTGGACATTATCGATGCCCGCGTCCTTCGGGAGGCGTTGATTGCGACAGGGCTGCACCCAAAGACCCGGGCATATCGGATCTTCCTGGCCATCGGGCTGTCGGAAAGCGTGGAGTTGACCGGTCAGGACGCTATGGAAGATCAGCCGCTGCTCTTGGCCTTGAAATCGATTCGTGCCGACCGCTGACCAGTGAGACGCCGAATTCTGCGTGCAACCAGCACTCTAGCGTCTCCAGATCGCGGCGCCACGCCCGTGATCCCCTGCCAAGGCCGATCAGGCGCTCCCATCCGAAGGCGATGACGTCGCCGACGGTGTTCAGATCGAAATCACGAAGCACGCGGACGACCGGATAGAAGCGCGGTTCCCTCAAGGTAACCGATGCCAAGCTCATCGATCGGACCCGTCGGCGCTTCCGTTCGTGAACCAGCGAGACCAAGGTCGTTTGCCCGGAGTCACTGTCGTCCGACGGTCCGTCCTCGGCGGCTGTCCTGAGATCTTCTTCCCGCAGAAGCCGAATGTCCGAGAGTCCGCCTCTGCGATCTTCTAGGCGGATGATGCCGTAAACCTCCATCAGGAAGGAATCGTCAAGGAAACGGCTCATCCAGTCCTGCAGGCCAATGTCGGACCGGTCTTGCATGCGGATGATGACGCCTTGCTCGAACACCGTGGCGAAGCGGATGATTTGGAACCGCCACCGGTTCAGAAACCGCTCCAGGCGCCGCTGAACGGCGTCCGGAGACTGTCCTCCGCGCGAATAGTCGGCGAAGGTGAACTGTTCCTGGCGGAATACACAATCGAGGGAGTGCGAACCGAATAGGTCGGCGGCGACTTCGATGTCCACGCGAGCTCGCCGTCGGCGTGAATTCTGGTCAGACTCGCCCATGGCCCTTGCGCCCTGTCATTCGCCCTAGATGTAGTGTGCCAAGAATATCTGCTGCACTAGATCCGTCAACAAACGGCGGGTGTCGTGATGCGAATCAGCAGATTTGCGGCAACGCTGCGCCTCCGTGCCGTGACAACGCCGGATACCGGGTCGCGGACTCGATGCCGACTCCATCGCCGGTGGATGGTTAAACGGGAGGCTCCCGGTCTCCCATACGCTATGATGGCAAGCCGGATGGTGGCCCCGGGGGGACTTGAACCCCCACGTCCGAGGACTCGCGATTTTAAGTTGTATATGTTTTGCTATAACTCATTGTCAAAATTGATAGTTTTTATGCTTGTTTCGTGCTTGTGCTAGAAATTGTGCTAATTTTTCCATTTTTCATAATAGCGTATGTTGATTGAATACTATCATACTCTGAGGCGTATTTCGGTCATTTGTGCCAAGTAGGGAGCGCGACGCGAACGGGGTGTTGCGCTAGGGTGACGTTGCTCATCCGGGAGCACTCCAAAGCAACCCAAGGCTCTCATTGTCCGTGAGGGACCAACGGGGAGCAGGTCGGGCTTAGAAGCAAAGTAATTTAGAGATGTGGTCTTTCAACCTTGCCGCCATGCAGGTCGCACCGGGCGTCGAGTCAAGGGCCGTGATCGGATGATGGTGTCCACCACCGCTTACGCTCTGGCCACAACCGTCCGGCCTTGGGTGGTCATTTTGTGATCAGTGAGGCAGCCCGGGGGGCGTATCGCGGGTACCCCAAGAGAAGTATCGGTATATAGGGAGCCGAGGACGCCGGAAGAGGCCCCGGCGCTGCGACGAGATCCGTGAGGCGATCTCGGAAAGCGACGGTCAGCGCCCGAACTATGCGAGCTTTTCTCTTTAGGATTGAATTTTTTGTATATATGTGCCATCAAGACGGTATTGCCTTGATTTTGTTCCTTTTTGGCGAAAAGGTGAAACATGCGAGCACTCGCAATCCTGCTGCTCTCAATGCTCATTGCGAGCCACACTCCCGTGGTCGGACAATCGATTAACGAGTTTCGTATAGGAGTACTAGGAGGGGAGAACGCTCAAGATCGCTTGCGCTCCATTGAGTGTCTACGAACCTACACTGAAGAAGTTCTAGAAGCGCCAGTTAAACTATATGCTACTGCGGACTATAATGGCATCGTTGACGGGCTTCTTGGTGGAAACATAGACTTGGCATTAATAAGCACATCCGCATATGCTAATCTATACGCCCGTGGTAAAGATATTGTACGGCCGATTGTAACTCAGGTCGGTGTAGACGGCTCAATTGGATATCATTCGGTTGGAATCGCTCGTTATGGAACTGGCATAGACTCAATCGAAGATCTCAACGGGAAAGTTGTTGGGTTTAGTAGCCCAAATTCGACTTCAGGGTATATTATTCCTTCTAGAGAGCTGCAAGAATTATATGGTATCTCAATTAACCCAGGAGAGTATTTTCGGGACGTGGTCTTCACTGGGAGTCACGAGGATACAGTCAACGCACTAGCTTTGGGTGAGATCGACGCAGGTTGGATATGGTCAAATAGCGACGGCACACGGTCCGACGGCTCAGGTATGAGTGCGCTTCGCCAGGCTCAGAATGCAGGCCTAGTCGAAATGGACCAATTCGTCGAGATCTCAAGTTCAAGATTAATTCCAAATCCTCCAGTTGTTCTAAGAAATGACCTTCCAGAAGACATCCGATATTTAATGGCCGACCTCCTCGAGAACCTTTACGATAAAGATAAAAATTGTATGTTTAGCGTTGTAGGCAGCGAAACTATAGGTTTCCGGCGCACTGATCAGTCAGATTATTACTCCGTAATCGCAGCTTTTTGCCCTAATTGTACAAATGCTCCCGAAACTTGCTCTAAAAGTGCGTGTGCACAAGGCTACTGCTGCAAAGAAGGTAAATGCGAGAAGTGCTAGGAGGTTGGAATGGATTTTAAGAACCCTTATATAATTCTTCTCGCAGTACCGGGGTTTATTGCATTATTTGCGGCAAATTTTGTAAGTGATTTTCCACAAATTAGAGATTCTCAGCTTCCTTTTGTGTATTTTTTGCTTTCCGTTATCAGCCTGGGGCCACCATTTCTATTCATTTGGTGTTGGGCAAAATGGACTGGTGTGCGGATCGAGTTTTCTCAGATAATCCGAAATGGAGCGTTTTTACTGTCTACTATTTTGTTTTCATTGGGCGTTGGTTTAAGCGTTGGAATACTACATACTACGGACGTAATTTCCCATAGCTTAAGATCCGCTTTCGGCCGAGACATCATCCCAAAATATAGCCACGATGAGTTGGTAAGAGAGATATTTTCTCGTCTTAGTTCCGAGCGGTTTCCAGATGGAAGATTTACCGATGATCCCAATGATTCACACGGAATTTTGCCAAGAAAGCCTTTTGACGCGAACAATCGGTATGTTCGAGTTGGAATAGAAACCATGTCTGGATCATATGAAGGTCCAGTAGTTGCATATTATAGTGGGAACGATACACCTCAAGTCTACCTCAGTCCGGCATGTATGATCACTAAGGATGGGCGCCTGCATGTTGTAAAGGGGTCGGGTGTTTGGTTGCGGTTGGCACGCGCCAATTACATTGAGATAATTGATGCCCGTTGTTCACCATGCGCGACGAAGCACGAGGAGTTGAACGGCCGTGTTGGGGGAAAACACTGCCCTTACGACAAGATGTCCCAGAAGCCATAGGCAAGCCTCCGCCCGCCACAGAGATGTCATTGGGCATGGCGTGATATGTATGAGTCATCGCCCTGGTCTGAGTTCTGAGCTGCTACCTCATTTAGATGGGATGTTCGCCACTAGGCGAGATACACGCTTGTTTACGTCGTCGAATGGTCGGAGGTAGGGCCGGTGCTCTATGACGAAGAAGCCTTGAACGTATGAATATGCATGTGAGTCTAGCTAATAGAGAAAACCGTTCTTCAAGTGAGCTCCATATAGCTTGAACAGTGTTCGTTTGATTCCTTATCGGCGGAAAGCGATCAGAAATCCATACCGCCCATGCCGCCCATGTTGGGCATGGTGGCGCCTCTCTGCTCCGGTTTCTCGGCGACCACAGCCTCGGTGGTAATAAGGAGGCCGGCGATTGAGGCCGCATTCTGCAGCGCGCTGCGTACCACCTTAGTCGGGTCGATGATACCGGCCTTGACCAGGTTGGTGAAGCTGCCGCTCTGGGCGTCGAAGCCCCAGGTGACGTCCTCCGACTCCAACAGCTTGCCAACGATGACCGATCCATCATGACCGGCGTTCGACGCGATCTGGCGGGCCGGAGCCTCCAGCGCGCGGCGGATGATATTGATGCCCATCCGCTGGTCGTCGTTGGCGAACTTCACCTTCTCCAAAGCCTTGATAGCGTGAACTAAAGCGGCGCCACCGCCGGGCAGAATGCCTTCCTCGACAGCAGCGCGGGTCGCGTGCATTGCGTCGTCTACGCGATCCTTACGCTCCTTCACCTCGACCTCCGTGGCACCACCGACGCGAATCACCGCAACGCCGCCAGCCAACTTAGCCAACCGCTCCTGTAGCTTCTCACGGTCATAATCAGAAATTTGCGAGTATGATTCTCTAGAATATTTAACGGCCAAAGAGTCTAGACGCTCTCTACTCATTGTCTCCAAAATTATAAGTCTCCAATTCAGAATAAAAATACCCAGTTCATCTAGCTCTGATATAGAAAAACCGGCCTTCTTACCAAAAAATAGGAATCCCGAAGGAAGATCTAAGTGATTATCTTTCATTTTCTGAATAAGCCATTCAGCAAATCCGGATCGCTCGGGACTATCAAGAACGATTTTTCCTCTGAGCCAACTCGAAATTTCGTCACTTTGGCTAGAGCGCGAAATTACCTCGACAATAGGGGGCTTCCGGAAAGAAAACGCGCCGGATATATGAGTAGAGCCGCCTTCGATCTGATTTCTAATTTGAGTGCAACGCTGTTCAATCTCTCTTTTGTTACCGGCGCCGTCGACGATGGTAGTCTCATCCTTGGTGATAGCGACGCTCTTGGCGGTGCCCAACATATCCAGGGTGACGCTGTCGAGGTTGATGCCGAGATCCTCGGAGATGACGGTGCCGCCGGTCAGGATCGCAATGTCTTCAAGCATGGCCTTGCGGCGATCGCCGAAGCCCGGGGCCTTGACCGCCGCGACCTTCAGGCCGCCGCGCAGCTTGTTCACCACCAGGGTGGCCAGGGCCTCGCCCTCGACGTCCTCTGAAATGATCAGCAACGGCTTGCCCGACTGCACGACCTGCTCCAGGACCGGCAGCATGGCCTGCAGGTTGGACAGCTTCTTCTCGTGGAGCAGGATGAACGGGGTCTCCAGCTCGCACACCATCTTGTCGGCGTTGGTCACGAAGTACGGCGACAGGTAGCCGCGGTCGAACTGCATGCCCTCGACGACGTCGAGCTCGGTGTGCAGCGACTTGGCCTCCTCGACGGTGATGACACCCTCGTTGCCGACCTTCTCCATGGCCTTGGCGATCATCTCGCCGATTTCCTTCTCGCCGTTCGACGAGATGGTGCCGACCTGGGCGACCTCACCGGAGGTGGTGATCTTCTTGGAGCGCTTCTCGATGTCGGCGACGACGGCCTCGACGGCGCTCTCGATGCCGCGCTTCAGGTCCATCGGGTTCATGCCGGCGGCCACGGCCTTGGCGCCCTCACGGATGATCGCCTGCGCCAGCACGGTCGCGGTGGTGGTGCCGTCGCCGGCCGTGTCGTTGGCCTTGGAAGCGACTTCGCGCACCATCTGGGCGCCCATGTTCTCGAACTTGTCGGTCAGCTCAATTTCCTTGGCGACGGTCACACCGTCCTTGGAAATGCGCGGAGCGCCGAACGACTTCTCCAGCACGACGTTGCGACCCTTCGGGCCGAGCGTCACCTTGACGGCGTCGGCGAGGATGTCGACGCCGTGCAGCATCTTACGACGTGATTCATTACCGAAGATCACCGTTCTCGCGGCCATTATGCAAATTCCTCATACTGATAAGCAGTATCGCCAATCTTAATTCTTAAACACTGTGACTTGAGGAACGATCTGATGTCGTCCTCACAATCAAGTATGTCGCAGGTAACCTTGACTGGATGTTCGTATTTTCTGCAAACTGAATCAAAAACTACGTATACAGAGTGTTGAATATCAAATCCGCACTCTGGCAGGAATGCAGCGATGCGAATGCCGTGGTATTTTGCGGTTTCATTTTGTTTTATTGTTCTTGTGACAAGTCCGTCAACGGAAGTGAGCAATTCGTTTTTGATGTCTGAATTATTAAGACAAACGTTCTTGTGGAAAATAAATCCATATACTCTCTCTAAACCGACCGATGGTGCATTATTATAGTTAGTAGAAAATACAGATAAAAAAAGAGTTCTGCGAGGTGGCGGTATTTCGTTTATAATAGGTTGATGTGGAATCATTGAGCTAACGGCGGGCAGGCTAGTGCGATCAATTTTCTCATCGATCGCATATATATCTGCAATATAGTGGGTTCTAGCTTCAGTCATCATCCAGCACCTTGACGAAGTTTTCGTACGTTGATTTTCGCAATAGCAGAAGGTATCTGAGTTCTCGGCGCCTTGAGGGCGTTCTGTATTTCATTAATTAGCCTTAATCTAATCTTCGCTTGCGCTAATACCTCTGTGTTCTTTTCAATCTCTGGGGCTATGCGGTCGCTTAGATCAACATAAGATTTGCATAGTGATGATACTCTTTTAACTGCATCAACGTCGATTTCACTTCCATTCATTTTTTTCATACGAGTTACGTGTTTACGAATTTTTTCTGAAAGAGCGGAGAGTTCTTGAAGGTTCGGTTTAAATTCAATCCACCCCTGGACAACGATATACACCGCCGCCAATCCAGCCTGTGTAGCGATGACTGGGCTTAATATTTCATTAGAGGCTGGAGCAAAAAAAATAATAGCAAGATATATTAAAAAAACGCTAGAAATATTGAAAATAAAAGCGTGAAAAAATGCTACATGTAGACGAAAATATGAGACACGAATTTTTCGATAAATCAGTAGATTGTTGAATAAAAATAATAAAATACCCCATGCTGGTTTGCAATTTAACGTGTCAATCTGTGACGTCATGTCTGAATAGCTTGGAAAACGCGAAAATCCAGCGAAACCACCCAGCGCAAATAAAAATATAATGGCATAATCACTTATAGTAATTTGGGAGAGTATCGATGTCCTCAACTTTTCTAGCCACATGCGAAATTAACACTGCGCATTACGATCAAGGTCTCACCGAAATTCGATTTGATGCGGGAGGGAGTGAGCCCGTATTTCTCGTAAAGGGAGTGTGAGCCAAGCAAGCTGCGATTGGCAACATACAGTTTTGTCAGCTTCCGCTGCCACATTGGGAGGCTCGAACTTGCGCTAACAGAAGGCACGTGCTGGAGGAGGTCATGCGGCGAGCCTTCCCTCATCCAAGCATCGGTTGCGTTTGCCGCAGTCGCCTCCAACAGTCGACCGATAAGCGAGTTTCTCAAGCGTGACTATTGTATTCTGACCGTTTAAACCGCTCGGCTTCGTCTGGGTTTCAAATTGAGCTTGAAAGAGACTGGCTAGGAAGCGCGTCAAGGGTAGAATCGCAGCGTCCCTTGAAGCTAGCTCCCTGGTTCAGCCTCGTGCTCTCCTCGTGGCGGAATTGACCGAAGCATCATTTCTGCTTTGTCGAGGATCTAGCGTTTCTAGGCACACTTGATGATGCACCTACCTTTGGGAACAGCGAGTTGACTTGCTCACAAACTGACTTATTCAGCCCAAGTGCTGTCGCGGGATCATAGATAGATTGCCTGTCGGCATGGCTTGCACCGTTTCTTAGTTGCCTGGCTGCATCCCATCGTTTCTCGTCCTCCGGCAAAATCAGACCTGCATTTACAAGCCATTTGATCCTTTGGCCGAACCTTTCGGTTTTCCGCTTCGAAGCACCAAGCTCTCTGCACTTATGATCAGTAGCCGCGTCCAGCACGCGCCAAAGTTGGTCAATCCCAAGTGTGTAAAGAGGGTAGAAGAAGCACCCGTAGCAGAGCGCTCCCCGCGCAGTCTCGAATAGCTCCTGTAGGTCTGCCGGTACAGTGTATGACAGTTGGGGATCCATGAACGATTGAGCCAACTCGGTCGCGCTTACCGTTTCTTCGTGATCGTTCCTGACCGAACGGAAATGCACCATTACTGAATCCAGCTCGAATAGCTTGTCCGGGTTCACTTTCCGCACTGTCGAGGCTCCGTCTTCAGGCATCTGTCAAAGTGGTTTGCGAGGCTAGGAGGGCGGCTCCCACTCGATCTTGTGCCGCAGCCCCTGGCCTTGGGTCATCGACTGCCGTTGGCGCTGTTCCTCTCGGAGCGCCTTGGCGCGGGTGAGCGCGTCGCGCTCTTCCTCGGAGATCTCTGCCTGCGCGATCTGATCAGCGTCAAGCCCGTCGATCGCCGTCGTGTAGGCGGTCCGTAGCTCTGCCTGCCGCTGCCAGGCCTCGTTCCCACCTGCATCCTGCCGGAGCTGATCCTGCTCGGCCTTCGCCTGTGCCAATGCCTCCGGCGCAGTCTCCCCGCGGCGCACCATCCGCTCCAACCGCATGATGCGGGTCTCGGTATGGGCCAGCGCCTCCAACCGATGATCTTGTCGCTGCATATCGGCGCGAGCGGACAGAGCTGTCTCCACCGGCGAAGGCTCTTGTACCTCGGGTGACGGAGGCTCAGGCACTACCTTCGGCACCTCAACCCGCTGCTCCGGTACCTGCTGATCATTAGCGGCGTGAACCGGCTGCTGTCGCTGCACCTCGGCGGCTTTCGCCACCCAGCCCATGACCTTGCCCCATCGCGCATCGCGCTGATGCTCGGGCAGCCGGTCCAACCGAATGTCTTGCGGCGCGATGCGTCCGATGGCCGATGTCCAGCGCGCCACACTGCGCCGCTTCCGCGCCAACCGCTCTTTCCGGTCTCGCCCCAAAGCTAGTTTCGCCTGGCGGTAGTCGCGCTCGGCCGTGATCTCCCGGCGACGGGCAAGAACGATCTCGCGTTTGGCGGTTTTGATCCGCCGCCTGGCATCCGCCACCTGCCGATTGCGCCAGCTAGCCGACGGGCGCGGCTGCGCTCTGATCCAAACACACTGGCGATCACCATCAACCGCCAGCGCTCTTTCAACTTGCCTTTCCAGAAGCACACCGACCCTTCGGCCATGCGCCGGGACCGCCGCGCATCGCGCAGACGGGTTCCGGCCCGCTTGATGGTCGCTTCAAAGAACCGGTGCCGTAGCCAGTTCTCAACGGCATCCATGGCCTCCACCAGGCGCTTGGTGGCCTGCCGCTCATTGAAGGCGTGGATGCGTTCGTTCTGTGCGGCACGGGAGCGACCTACATCGATCTCGCGATAGTCGAGAGAGCGGCGCCTGCCCGCATACGTTTGTATGTCGATGACATTGGAGGCGGGTTCAAACCCGCGCTCCCGCGCTTTCCGTCCTTGGGGGCCTTCGTGGATGGTCGGCATGCGGTCAATGCCCTGAGCCTCCAGCGTGCGATGGTCGATGCGCTCGTCGACCCCCATTGCCTCTAGCGCCCGGTTCGCGTACTGGCTCCAGGCCTCACGGGTGTCGTTCAGGAAGTCCTTGCTGTTCCACTCGCGGGTCCGCGTTCGGCGGAAGCCATTCTCATTCGCCGCATAGAAGCTCAGCATCACATGGGCATGGGGATTGTTGTTCTCGGCGTCATGGTGGATCGCCAGATCCGCCACCATGCCCCGGTCCACAAATTGCTCATCCACGAACCGTCTTAGCAGGGCCTTCTGCTGCTCGAACGGTAGCTCTCGAGGCAACGCGATGTTCATCTCACGGGCGAGCTGCGCGTCCTTCCTCCGATTCTTGAACTCGAGGACGTTCCACAGCTCCTCCCGGTCCTGCATCCAATCCGGCGCGTTTCCAGGCGTTCGGATCTCGGTGTGGACGATGCCGCCCTTGTTTCGATAATCGAACGCAGCGCCGGATTGACGGTCCACCAGCCGCTCGCCGGCACGGTACGCCGCAGCGGCGATCGCTGATCGCCCTTCACTGCGCTTAATGATCTGCGCCGACAGGTGGTAGATCGCCACGTCTGCCTGCTCCTTGGTTTCCGCTCTTGAGCGGCGCACCTATGTTGGGCCACGCCCAATGTATCAGTGCGCTATTAGCGCCTCTTACAACTTATGTCGTCAACCACGAATCATTGCTGACAGGCGAGTCGCGCGATTTTGGATGACTTCTGACGGCTCGATGCGGCTCAGGATCCAAACCATGAGGCAGACTTAAAAACTAATTAAGGTGGATTATCTAGTGTGCTATACTATATATTGTGCATCAGATAATTTTTAGGTTAATGGGTTATGAACCATGGCGGTAGATGCCGAAATTCCAGTTTCCTTCGAAGGTCTCGATGATATAGACCAAAATACGCTGCAGTCTGTCGTTAAGGCGATTATTGAAAAATATGCAGTGGATCTTGACCTTGAACGAACGATTGAAGTGCGTATAACTGCTGACCTACCCGAAACTTTGCGCAGATTCAGCGAAGAGCATGGATCGCGATATCATCACACCAGCAACCCATTAGCCACAGGCGTTGCTCAAGCTTATCGCAGAATAATTGATGGACGATTCGAACACCATCTTCTTTTAGATAAAAATATTTCCGAGTATCTTCTGGCAAGCAATGATGACGAATTTGCTTTTGGTGGATATATACTTCTTCACGAACTCTGCCATATCGACGATGCCAATCGGATCTCGAAAGCTAGCCCCAAGGGTTGGCTGGCTCCTACTCCCAATCATAAGACTTCTATATTAATAGATATAGCAAATGGGTGCTGGGCGGAGTATTATGCAGACAGGCGCTCCGCTAAGCTTTCTGCGCTGATGGGGGGGGGTTGCCAGCAGTTTGATTAATTCTGCGTCTCAGATAACTGAAATTGTTCGAGGATCACTAATCGAGTATAGAAATAGCGGTGATTTGGATGATTTTTTCTCTCAAACGATATCCTGCACTCGCACTTTGATACTACAGTTCGCTCATTTTTTAGGGTATCTAAATGCCATTAGAGATTTAATAGAAGATCACAACGAAATTGATCACATAGAAAACGAAATACTAAAGGAACTGGAAAATCTGAATTTCGCGTGGGTTATGGAAGCGCTTTCTCCTGAGCTAGAGCGTCTTTGGACCACTTATCCAAACTGGGATGATATTTATATTGCTCTTGGACCTATAATGTCGATATGCGAAGAAGTTTTTGAGCAGTTTAATGTAATTTTACACGACCAAGGAGAGAGCGTTTACGTGGAACTCCCTCTGACTCCAGAAACTTGCCCAACTTGGCCACCGCCAGGATGGTAAATTAGCTATTTCAAAATTGGGTATATATCCGAGAAAAATTTCGACCGGCCGCCACGCGTCCGGTCGATTCCGGTTATGTGGGTCATCCGCTCACCACGTAGGCCGTGCCGTCGATGTCGATCTCGGTGATATCGCCGCCCATCAGCAGGTCCCGCGCAAACGCATCGACGTCGAAGTAGAAGCGCAGGCTCTCGGGCATCTGATCCAACATGCCTGTGCTCTCAAGATAGTCCTCGGTATAGGCGCGGGCATTGCCCTCGAAGAGAATCACATCCTCCAGCCGACCGGGAATGTCATTCATTGCGCAGCCTTGGTCGTCTGCGAGGTAGATGGCTTTCACGACATCGTCGCCATCCAGGTTCTCGAACTGATCGAACCACAGCGCCAGCGTGGCCTGGTTGACTTCAAGGGCGTTGAACAGGGGGGCGGCGTCTCCGTCGATGTACTGGATTTCGTACTCCTCCACCGGCAGGCCGCAGTCGTTGCGGTGAGCGGCGGCCTTGACCTGATAGTCCTCCAGACTGGTGAAGTAGAACCCCGTCGCTGAGATGTCGTAGGGCGTGGCGTGATAGGTGTGGGTCATGGCTTGTGTCTCCGTTCGTTGATCGCCTCCTCGCTGGAAGCGCGGAACGGACGGCCCGCCGGTTTGAGCCGAGGGGCACATGGCCAACACGGGGGAGTGCCACGACCTGGTGCGGGCGGCCATTGCGCCGGGCCGACGGCGGGCCAGTTTCAAGCGCTGTTACAGGGGATGGAGGCGTGGACGGAGACGGCCTTATGCCACCGTGCGTCGTTGACTGCGCATCGGGTTGAGCCGCGCATTCGCTTTTTGGGCGTGGTTCGCGTCCAGCTCAACGCCGATCCCATGACGGCCAAGATGCTGTGCGGCAACCAAAGTACTGCCGGAACCGGCGAACGGATCGAGGATCACATCGTTCGGCTTGGATAGGCTCTCGATCAGCGGCTTGAAGATCTCTGGCGCTTTCTCAGTCGGATGCGTGCGATTGCCGCTGTAGATCCATGGCTGCACGTCCGCCATTGGTGTCACCGGCAAGGCTGGATTGCCTTTGACGAGCAAGTACGCCTGTTCGTGCCGGTAGGAGAGAAAGCGCCGGTTGGAGCTGTACTCTTTGGTCCACACGATATGCCCCACCGGTCGAAAGCCGGCTGTACGCCATGCGGCCATAAAGGTATCGACCCGGTGCCAGCCATAGAACGAGACGCAGAACGCATCGCGCTTGAGTACACGGTGCATCTGGGCAAAGGCAGGTGTGAGCCAGTCCCCCTGACCGTTATCGTTGGCGACGCGGCGGCCGGAGCGGTCTTTGTATCGGCAGAGATACGGCGGATCGGTGAGGATCAGATCGATACTCCGATCAGGAAGACCGGCCATCACGTCGATGCAGTCACCGCAATGAATGCGATCCAAGAAGGAATGCAAAGCTGTCATGTTCGCACCTCCGCTTTAAGTTGGCGCGTGGCATCCTTCAGCCAGGCGATGGTCGCCTGATCGCGATATCCAAGATCGCTCATCTGAGTCGCTTGCATTAGCGCCAGCACGTCCTCGTGCTGGCTAGCCAATGCGTCCGCATAGTCTGCGGAGAAGGTGGGGCTCATTGCCCCACCTCCGCGTCGTCTGCCTCTCGCGGCAAAGCCACGATGTTGCCTTCAGCCATGGGCATGAGGTCGAGGACCTGGCGGAAGCCATTGCCCTTCTTGGTCGGCCACATGGCCCCGATCCGAACCCAGAGCGCGTTCTCACGCTCGGGAGCGAAGTACAGGATGTGGCTGGGTGCCTGAGGCGTTGTGTTGGTCTTGGTTGTCATGGTCGTTCTCCTTCTTTTGTTTTGAGCCCGCGACCCTCGCGGCCTCTTCATGGAGAACCTTTGGATCCGGCTTGACGCCGGGCGCGCACCCGAAGGGCCGCAACAGCGTGAAGGATGGTCGGCACCGGGCTTTTTGGAGCGCAGTGATCGCGAGGAAGGCGTAGCTGGGGAACAAGCCCGGTGCCGACCATTGCGCCCCGGCGGACGGATCCATCCTCCATGAGAGAGAAGGCCGCGGGGTCAGCGGGGGCGATCAGAAGGGAACTCATGCACCGAGAACGATCAGCGCCATCAGGCTTTAACAAGCTGATCTGGCGTCACATGACATGAGAACGCGCGGCCCGTTCGGGCCGCGCGCTATTTTGGGTGCCATGGCTCAGGCCACAGCCGCCAAGACGTCGACCGTCTCCTGCGCTTCGGCGCTCTGATCCACGGCGGGGAACCGCATGGCATCGGGCAGCCAATCCCGTGCCTTCTGCTGGGCCTCGGTCGGTGCCTCGGCGTCCTGTGCATGGCGCACGTGACGGGCGAGCACTGTCACCAGTTCCTCTTTCTTGATGCCTGTGAGCGCGGACGCGGTGGTCGCATAGCCGATCGCCACGGCGATCTCTGCCAACTGCGCCTTGGTGCGCTGGCGGAAGAACCTCTCGTCCGGCTGCCAATGGTCGCGCATGGCGATCTCCAGATCGCAGGCGACGCGGTTGAACAGGCTGTCGCCGGTGTCGAGGTGTTCGCAGGCCTCCTGCCCGAAGGCGAGGGCCGTGAGCAGCGCATGAAGGTCATTCAGGCGGTCGTCGGTGAGGGTCTTCACCGCCTCGTAGAGGCCGGTCCGACTGGGTGCATCCACAGGGATGCGCGGCACCCCAAGCTCATCCGCAAACGTTTGCAGAGCCTGTTCCAAGGGGACATAGCCCATAGGCGGCGCTGCATCCTCGCTGAAGGACCAGAACGCCTCATGGGGCGTCAGGGTCGCAAGATGCAGAGTGACCGACACCTCCATCGCCTTGCGCAGGTTGCCGGAGAGCACTTCTTGCACGGCGATGGTCTTGTGGTGGGCGATGGACCGGCGCAGCGGCAGGGGATAGGCGGCACGAGGCGTCTTCGCTTCCGGTGCCGCCACATCCCGCAGAGTGTCCATGGTGTGCGCCGGCAGAGGCCGCCGCGCCACATTCTCCAGCACCTCCACCCTGCCGCTGGGCGACAGGTTGATCACTACGCCCACCTCGTCGCCGTCCTCGGGCTCGCGATAGTGCCAGTGCTGCAACTGGTAATGCGCGGTGAGCTCGACCCATGGCGTCGTTTCACCGTGTCGGGCCACCAGTGCCTCCACAGCGGCACGCTGCAACGCCATGAACTGTTCGACGTCATCGACGTAGGTGGTTTCCGCCTCAGCGAACAGGTCGGTGGTGAGCGTGCCCGTGTACTGGTCCATATCGAAGATGGCCATGGCCACCGTTGGCTTCTCGTCCAGCATGTGCTGGCGGATGTCACCGGCATCGGGGGTGTAGTAACCGCTCTCGATCTGTTCCAACACCTGCCGCTGGCGACCGTGATCGCCCAGGGTCATCGCCTCGGCCTGGCCGAGGGTGATGACGCCTTCCGCAAGTGCGGCGCGGCATTCAGCGCACAGGCTGTTCAGCGCCAGCCGCCGCTTGATGGTGGAGAGTGACAGACCCGTTTGGGCGGCGATGTCGTCGGGGGTGACCTTGCCGTGGATGAGGTTGGTCAGGGCGTCGGTTTCCTCAAGGGGCGTGAGGTTCTGGCGTTGCAGGTTCTCGACGGTGGCGATGCGCCGGGTGTCGTCCTTCCCGAGGCCGGTGCGCACCTGCACCGGCACGGGGAAGTCTTCGGTGATGTCGCCGCGCTTTGCCAGAAGGCGCAGCGCGCGATAGCGGCGCTCACCGCTGGTGATGCGGTAGCGCTCGCCCTTGCCCTTGATCGGAACGGCGACAACGTTCTGCAACAGGCCATCGGCCTTGATGCTCGCCGCCAGTCCTTCGATGGCGGCAGCGTCGAACGTCTTGCGCGGGTTGGTCTTGGAAGGCTCGAGAGCACTCAGAGGGATGGTTTGGATGGTCATGGTTCTATTCCTCTTAGGGTTCCGCGCGGAACCACGCCTGCCGTGGTTCTTCCCCTCTGAACTCCTTAGAGAGAGGGGTGCGCAGTACCCTTGGCCCTCGCCGAGAGCGGGGGTAGCAAACGCCAGCAGAAACCGCGGCGGGCGCACCGAACGGCGCCCCGCAGAGTGAGGGAGCCTCGGGAGACCGCTGTTTGTGCTGGTGTGCGCGAGGGGCGGTGCCCCTTAGCTCGGAATTAGCACCAAAACGGTACAGCTAATAGGCTGCATTTGGACATATGACCCGTCGACAATTGCAGCTTCGATCGTGTATCCTAAATTTCTCTATCATTGCTGGTCAAAATACGCAGTCTAACAATGACAATACTAGAAACCTAAATTTACTAATACCGAAAACACTCCACCAAACGCTTAAGTGGTCGACAGAAAATGGAAATCGATTTTCTATTGATTATAGCCATTTTTGTGTTGCTTTTATTTTTTGTTCTCACATTGGGCTTGTCGAACGTTCAAAAACTGAATTCCAGGCATTCTAGATCTTCTAAAAATCAATCGACCGATTTAAGTGGCGATAATAATGTCATAGAACCGAAATCTACTGAATCGGTTGCTGTTTTAATTGATAATAACGAAGAATCTCCTTCTGAAAAATTTTTAAAACTACCCTCTGCTGAAAAAATACAATACGTGAAACCAAAATTAAATACCCAAACCAGTAGTTTACCCAAAAAATTAAAGGCAGGTGATTTCGCCGTGGGAAACGTGACGTTCTTTAGTCCGCACGAAGAGCGAGGAAAAGTAGCATTTCCACTTCACGGCCAAGAAATTTATCTGCCAGGCGCCGCAGTTCATGCGAATAGACTTACCGGATTGCAAAAAGGTCAGAAGGTTTTTTGCGGTATCGGTGAAAATCATAAAGGCCTTTTTATTGGGTCAATCAGCATACACGGAGAATATTTACCTCATTTAACGTTCTCCGGCCACTGGAAGGATAGATCAGAAAAATCAAAACTAGATGATAACGTCAACTACAAATTTCATCTCAATGCAAAAGACCGAGATCATGTGGGCGCCTTCTTAGAAATACGCAACGATGAGGAGAATATTTTCTATTGGATTGTGTTTAATGAAATAATATCAAATGGGCGGGCAATAGATATAAAATATCGATTAGACGATAGACCTTTCAAGAATGAAAGTTGGCATCCAGGTGACACTAGGCGGGCCATTGGATTTTGGGGTGCGGCTGCTAAACCCCAGATTCAAAAGCTTATGTATGCCCAACAGCTTATCGTATCAGTAGGAACAATGGGTTTTGGCGTCCGGCAGTATGAATTTGATCTTCGCGGCATTAAATATATAATAAAGGGCTTCGATGAGCGCTTTCAAATTAGCGTACGTAAACCAAAATAGTCGGAGGGGGCATGGACGCCCCCTCTTAACCGCTAAAAAGACTCACCATTCTCCCTGAACGCTTGGTGGAGATACGACGCCACTGAGGGATGGACGTCTTGCGGCCCAAGGTCCTCGATCTGAGCCCGCTGACACCACGCCTGATATGTCATGCGCTCCCAGACGGCAATTCTGAGATGCATTTCGGCATCACCCATATGAATCGCATGCTCGTTCACTTCTATATAGTTCATTCTTGGATCAAGAAACGACAATACAATCATATGGTAGACATAGCGAATCGCGTATACTACAGTGTAAGCAATGAGGTAGATACACTTGGTAAACGGTACCATGATGTTGCTCCTTGCCCCTGAAACCGCCGAGGCGCGCGGGGGAGTTACCCGTGCACCTCTTTGAGGCAAGAATTTATTTTACATATTTTAAGATAGAACTTACCATTTACAATACTATCAAGTCTATTTTTATTCTATTTAATCAGACTATGGCGCCCAGTTATCCCACATACCCTTGAACATCTTCATAGTGCGATAGTCGAGCTTCTGAGACAGGATCGGCCAACCATCGCAGAACAGCAGAATCTTGTCCGGGTCGAGCGTCATGATTTCGCCCGGCGTCAGAAGGGGCCGTCCGGTCTCCGAATGGCTCTCATTGCGACGCCCAAATGGCTCAGCAAGCGCACTGGCGTGGCCCTCGCTCCGGCTGTGCACGGTGGTGATGCCCAGCATTTTGGAGACTAGTTCCGCCGTCTGTGAATCGCTGACGCCGAAAGCCTGTTTGACGGTACAGTTTGCCAGAAGCGTCTTCCAGCGCTCCCCGCTGTAGACAGCCGCCACCTGGTGCAAGTCTTGCGTCACCAGCCAGAGCGAGACGCCGAAACCTGCGATGTAGCCGATGCTCTTCTCTATACCGCTCATGCGCCCGAGTGCTTGGAACTCATCGAGCAGGAAAAGAACGGTGTGTTCCGGCTGCCCGGGCACCCGTGTCATCGCACCAATGAGTTGTCCGACCAAGACCCGCATCCATGGCGCATACGCTTCCAATGCTTCCGGAGGCACAGTCAGGTAAACGGTAGCGACTTCGCGTTTAAGATCGTCCAGCTTCATGTCCGACATCGCGGACATCGATCGAACGTTATCCTTGACCCATACGCCCAAGTTCTTCGTGGCGGATGTGACGATGGATCCGAATTCGTCGCGCCCCGCCATCTGAACGCTGCTCGCCGCTTGTCGCACGGCGGCGACAGGCGAGCCCATCAGCTCATCGCAGAGAAACGTTTCAAGGTCGTCCCGTGACTGCGCCAGCAAGCGGCACACCTCCTGAAGCGTGCGCCCGTCTGGATCGCTCCAATGACGATGGTGGACGTGAAGCACCGTCGCCATGATCAGATTGCGCGCGAGTGTGTCGAAGTGGGGATGGCCTGAAGGCATCACCAACAACTCGGCAAGCTTTTCTGCGTCGTCCGCCGCATAGTCCGGTCGGATGAAATCCATGGGGTTGTATGCCGCCGATGTCTCGGGATTGAGCGGAGTAAACTCGAAGACACGCCCAAGCGTGGCCCGATGCCGACGCGTGATCGCAGCGTTTTCACCTTTGATGTCCATGACGATGAGACTGCCGGCATGCGAGAGGGCTGCCGGCACAACGGCCGAGATCCCTTTGCCCTTCCTGGACGGGGCAAAAGAAAGCAAATGCCCCGGGGCGGCGAAGCGCAACAACCGCCCTCTATGGCAACCGACGATCAAGCCCGTTTCTGAGAATAGCCCCAGCTTCCTCATGCGTCGCCGATCGGCGAATGCGGCGGAGCCATGGGTACCGGGTTGGCCGATCTTCCACAAAACGCGGATGAGATAGGGAAGCCGGTAAAGCCCTTGGCTCACCAGCAACAGTCCATACCAGAGCGCCCTTAGCGCCTGGCGGACAATCCATCCCATCACATCCACGTTGTATCTCGCCCTTCTTTAATTATAGGAAAGAAATCATGCGTTTACGAGCCCTCACCCCAAAACACAGGCGGGGGTGAAGCCGATCTCGCGCATGAGCACGTCCCAAAGGATGGGGAAGATCGCGGGCAGAAACAGCGCAGCGGCAAGTTTGAAGCGGCGGAATACGGCCGCGAGAAATCCGGCAAAGCCGAAGGTGATGCCGTAGAGGGCGGCAAAGCCCGCCATTTGGCCTCTTAGCCAACAATAGGCCTGCCAGCCGGTGAGCCACTCCCAACCGATCGGAGCGAGCATGGCGAGCGCGAGGGCGGCACAGACGTTACCCGCCGCCCTCACGGCACCTGGTTCTGAGATCATCATCGGAAGAACGCGCGCAACACGCGTTTCCATGCCGGTTCGTGTTGGGGTGTAAGGCCGGGAAGATGGTTGGGTCGTGGCCGCTGTCCGCGCCGACCGATCTCCTGGGTGATGATGTGCAGCAGAGTTCGGATGATCTCGATGACGATCGTCGACAACGTCTGCACTATGATCTGTACGACAGATCCGAATAGGCGCATGAACATCTCTACCAGAATCATGATGACCTCCCGGCTCTCCCAGCCGTGTCCAGGGTTGCGTTGATCTCCTTCAACAGGTCTTCGATTTGCCGGCACACCGCGTCGGTAAAGCCGGGCCGGCTTCGTAGCGCGTCTGGATGGAGGCGGCGTGCCATGGTGCGCCGCAGCCAATTCACCAGAGCCGGATCGTCAGAAGCACCGCCGGCATATGTGCTCTGGGAGGCTCGTTCGGCTCTTGCCGCGCGTTCCTCCGCTTTCTGTGCCCGGTGCTCTGCCACCTGCGCGCGCTCAATCGCCTTGCGACGCTCCTCGCGGAGCGATGCGATCTCGGCACGAACGGTTTCCGAGAGACTACCATTGGCTTTGAGGGTCTTGATCTCGGCAAGCAACGCCTCAACCCGATCATCGCGGGTCTTTAGACCCTGTCGGGCCTTAGCGAACTGAGCGCTTCGTTCGTGGAGCTCACTCTTGAGTTTGCTCACGGCTCGATCGTGTCCGCTTTTCAGCGTCTGCTCACGCTCAGCGGTACTTCGGGCCAGCGCGGAAAGCTCGTCTCGCTGGATCCTTAGTTGCTCTCCAAATCGCTGCAGTTCAGCCGCGTGGAGACGCGCTTTCTCAGCCAGACGCTCTTCGGTCGTCCGCGCGAAGTCAGATGCTTCCCGCTGTAGGCGTTCCGCATGCTTCTCTGCTTTGGCCCTAAGGTCTTCCTCCTTGGCTAATGCTGCTTCAAGCGCGCGGTAGCGGGCAGCACCGTCGCGCAGTTGCCGATTGAGGTCTGCGATCTCTCGGCGCAAACCACCGCTCTCGATCTCCAATTCCTTTTGAATTCGGAGCTGTTGTCGGGCGAGGTGAAGGCAGACGGACGCCGACACGCAGCGGCCGTCTGCCTGGTCCTGAAAGGCTTCTACGGCCATTGAGCTATGCCGCGGCTTCAGGGTGCGTACTTGATGGGTGATCGGTACTCTGATCTTCGCAAAGTGCTGCGATGATGCTGTCACGCATCCTGATTTGCCGCGTCAGCTCGTGGATCAAGCTGGCCTGAAGTCGGCGCTCTACCCGTCTTGCCTCTGGGATCAAGGCGTCGATCTCCGGACGATTGAGAAGGGCGCGAACTGCTCTCTCAAGCACCAACTCAGCACTAAGGCTGGTCAGCTTGTCCGGTGTACTGATCGGCCAAACGATCTCAACCGGGGTATTACTGCCGTTGTTCCGTGTATTCGTCATTGAATTCTCCTTTGTATTCGGAGATTCCAAGACAAAGAAAAAACATTGTTGACATTTTATTTATATCAACTACAATTCCAACTACTAGCACTGTTGGAATCGGGTTTTCCTTCGACTTGGGCAAACTCCTTCCGTTTTACTGGCCACCCCCTGCGCGTCAACGCGGGGGGTGGTTTTTTTGGTTGAGCGATTTAGAATTAGTTCCTCCATATGATGATGTGTTGTGACCGATAATGAGCTCGCTATCGGCCCTTCGCCTGGGGGAAATTTCCCGAATTGTCCCCTGTACGCCCAGCGCAGAGGTGTAACTGTGAATAGTTTTAAAAAATCACCGCTATCGACCTCCGCGAAAGAAGCAATTCCGATCCGGGAAATTGTGAGAATGAATATGGAATCGCGTATTAGGGACCTCGGGTTCTCGAACAATAGCGATTTTATTAATTTTGCTGAAAAGAGGTCTGCTGGAGAAAGGCGCGTTCCATTGACGACTGTCAGTGATTTCCTGAAAAGCCCTTCTAAGGTCTCTGTACCTTCGTTTTTGAGCGTGATTCATAAAATAAACAGTGACTCTGCGCCAGATTATCATATCAAAATCGAGGAGTTATTTCGATTTCCGCCAGATACTTTACCGCTTGAGTTCTCCTGGATTAATCATTGTTTTAGAAAATATCTTGAAGTTCTTGATCTAAGGTACTGTGATTGGAGCGTCGACATCATTGAGAACTCCGTGGATAGCCCTCAACTGGAGCCCTGGTTATCAGGTTCATTTATTGAGTCCCCAGAGTATCGACGTTTTCTGGACGGTTCTTTCGAGGCATTCTCTGATGCTGAGCAAGAAATCGTTGGGCGAATTTTATACTATCAAGCACTTATTAGAGAAACACCGAACGGCCATGACCAATTACATGCGCTTGTTGAAGAAATTGACTGGTCGGCAGGACGCATTACAGCGAGAACTGGATACTACAGATTGATTCAAGCCCTACGCAATCCAAGAAATATAAGAGGAAAAGATGTTTATGATACGATAAGTAGCTCTTCCGGGCCGAATAATGCAATCGCTATCATCCGAAATAGACATGGAGTGATACAACCAGCGGATGCAGGGGATTGCACTCGCATCTTCGTCCGGGACCTCCATGCGGGGGGACTTCTGGTTTCTAGAAAGTCAGCTTGCTTGCTGATGCAGAAGAGGTCTGAGCATGTCGCTCAACTACCAAACGCATGGCATTACGTAGGTGGAAATTTTGAACCCGGCCCCTCACCCAATGGGGATATCGACCTTCAAGACACTGCCAAGAGAGAGATTCGAGAAGAGATACAGAGAAAAATAACACGCAGTGATGGAACAAATCACCTAGAGGGACTTAGAGTGTACTCTCCACCACACATTCCCATCATAGCAATAAACGAAAATCACCTGGACAATGTGCAAATTACTTATCTTGGAATGAGAATAGACGACGATCATGATGACATCTTTAATCTTAGGGGAAATTGGGAAGGAGCGGCAAGGGCGTTGTATTTTTCAGAAATCGAAAGAATATTCGAAGGAAAAAGAAATATTCTCTCGCATTCCAATGTCATTTTCGATAGAAAGTGGGTTCCATCTGGGTTGTGCCAGATACTTGTTTGGCTTCTTTTGGGCGGACATGGAGCGCATCCGGATTTTCAGGTGCGTGCGCTATCGCTTTTTTGCAGGTTTTTTGGTTTGAGTTCTGCTGCGTCGAAGGGTGAAATTGACGTTGCGAATCTACCAGACTTATCGTCCAAAGAGTTTTCCTCGCAATTTGAATAGAACAGCACCTTATTCAGTCAGAATAGCGTCATGATTTTGAGCGATTCTAATGATTCATTTTTTTAATTTTCTGTTGGATCTTTCATTCCAAAATAGTTGTTTTTCTTTCGGGTCACAATGAAATCCGGAAGGCGGCAAGATGATATATTTTTCACTTTTTGAATCCTTCGAACACATGCCCTGGATGCGATGAGCTCTAGAAAAGAAACGTGATATCGTCCTTGCTGAGCTGAACCCCGACCAGTTCGACGATATCGCGGAAGTCCTCGCTGGCGGGTGCCCCGCGCACAAAGGTGCTGCCGTTGCGCACCTCGACGTCAATCTGATCATCACGGGTAATGCCAAAGAGAGTCCGCGAGCGCACGAGATCCAGATCGATCGTCTCACCCACCTCGAAGTCGGCGATGACGTCGACATCCGTGTCATAGAAGCCGCGTCGCCCGAAGATGAACGTGTCGTTGCCAGTGCCGCCATACAGGGTATCGAGCGCGAGATCACCATTGAGCGTGTCATCGCCGATACCACCAAAGACCAGGTCGTTGGCGGACCCGGATCTGAGATAATCGTCGCCAAGGTTGCCGATCAGCGTGTCGTTGCCGCTGCCGCCGCTGATCGTATCCGCACCCTGACCGCCATAGGCGACATCCGCCCCGGAACTGCCAGCGATCAGGTCCGCGCCGAGATTGCCATACAGTACGTCCGCATCTTCGCCGCCGACCAAGGTATCGTCGCCTTGGCCGCCGTAGATCGTGTCCGCACCGAAGCTCCCGGACAGCACGTCGTCGCCGCGGTTGCCATAGACGACATCGTTCCCCACACCGGCGGAAACCCGATCGCTGCCTTGACCGGCAAACACAACGTCAGCACCGCTCGCGCCATATAGGCTGTCATCGCCCAGGTTGCCGTAGAGGAGATCATCACCATTGCTCGCGGAGACGATATCATTGCCCTGTCCGCCGAACAGGCGGTCATCGCCGGAGCCTGAATACAGCCTGTCGTCTCCTTGGTTGCCGTATAGGACGTCCGACAGATCGTAGCCGAACAGGCCATCGTCTCCGTTGAACCCGTACAGCGTGTCGGCGGTGTTGGTGCCGAGCATGAAGAAGTCGTCGTTGTTCGTGCCGAGGATGACGGACATCTGCTGTCCTTTCCAAAGTATGAAAAAGGCGGGGCGCACAGCGCCCCGCTGAGGGAGTGGGGATGGAGAGGGTCAGAACCCGGCCTTGCCCTTGCCGCCGGTCTTGAAACCACCGGTCACTTTTCCGAAGCCGCCGCCGGTCGTGCCCGTGTGTTTGCCCGAGCTGCTGAAATGCCGGGTCACCCCGGCGCTGTTGGTCTGGCTATGGCCTGTCGCCTTACCATTGGCGTTGTAGTGGTTGGTTCGACCGTAGCCGTTCGACTTTGAGTACCCTTTGCCAAAGAGAGACATGAGACTCCTCGTGGTGAACGTGGGGAGAAACGCGTCACCCGAGACGAGGAACCGAAAAGAAAGCCAATTTTCCTGCGGTTAGTCTTATTTTAACCGGACATAACGTCCTTTATGTTTGCCAAAATATTTTGTTTGGCACTTGATCCCGTGACTCACGACTGTCAGACTCCTTCTCGCGATCAACCGCGACGAGGTGGACACCGAACAGGATTGCTCATTGACCTGTCGGAAATCGATCACCGCACCCGATGGGTGTCGATGATCGGGATGAAGACCCCCGCCTCCCCTGGCCTAAAGCCGGGTCGTGGCGGATCGCCGGACATAAAGGACGTTATGTCTGGTGATGGAGGGAACGGTTACGGACCAATGGGTTGACCAGAGACAGACGGAAACGGGCGGCTTCGCCCATGTGCCTCTGCCGTCCATTATGGCGGCGACCGACAGTGACGCCCGCCTCGCTTTCCTCGAATTCTTCACAGCCCGCATCCGCAATCCGAACACCCGCGCTGCCTATCATCGGGCCGTGAAGCGGTTCTTCGCCTGGTGCCAGGAGGACGGTCTAACGATCGCCGCCGTGCGGCCGGTCCATGTCGCGACCTACGTAGAGTCGATGATCGGGACACACCAGGCGCAAACCGTGAAGCAACACCTCGCAGCGCTGCGGATGCTGTTCGACTGGTTCGTGATCCGCCAGGTGGTGCCCTCGAACCCGACTACCCCCGTGAAAGGGCCACGCTATAGCGTGCGGGTTGGCAAGACGCCGGTGCTCTCCGCGAAGGAGGCGCGTCAGCTTCTCGATGCCATTGAGACCGACACGGCAATCGGCCGACGAGACCGCGCCCTCATCGCCTTCATGATCTACACCTTCGCCCGTGTGAGCGCGGCGCTTGCGGTCAACATCGGCGACCTGTTCATCCAGGAAGGGCAGCCCTGGGTGCGTCTGCGCGAGAAGGGCGGCAAGGATCATGTCACGCCATTGCATCCTGAGTTGGAAGCCGCGATCGGGCTCTATCTCTCCAAGCTACCGAACGCTTCTCCGGATATGCCGTTGTTCAGGGCTGGAGGCGGACGCTCTGGCATTCTCTCATCCCATAGGCTCACCCGCGGCGATGTCTGGGCCATGGTTCAACGACGCGCGGAAGCCGCGGGGCTCAACACTCACACTACCTGCCATTCATTCCGGGCGACGGGAATTACGGTATTCCTCGAAAACGGAGGAACGCTCGATGCTGCGGGAGCGCTGGCTGCCCATGCATCAACACGGACAACACAGCTATACGACCGGCGCTCTCACCAGCATTCTGAGAGGCTCATCGCTTCGATTCGCATCTAGTTGGCCTGCACCGAAAGTGCGCCCGAGCTAGGCTACTAGCACCGCTCCAATTCGCCATGGGAGTTGCGCGCGTCGCCGAGCTATATATGCAAAGCGGTGTGTTGTACTGATGTCCAGGGTGGGAGCTTCTACCTCTCGCCCCATGACGGCATAGCAAAGCGAGGGGAGAATGGCGCGTCGCCCACGGAATAACGGACCAAGCGAGGAAGCAAAGCGAATTGCAGATGAAGCCGTGGCGGCTGTCTCAAGGCAGGTAAAATTTACCGTATCTGAGTACCCGGTATCGGTTTATGTGAACCGGTTCACTGACGACAGTAACGATAGGTTCTTCGTTCCGGAGTATCAGAGAAACCTCGCCTGGAATGACAGTCAAAAATCGCAGTTCGTTGAATCCCTTCTTATCGGATTACCTATACCTTTCATGTTTTTTTACCAAACATCAAGCGGTCGAATGGAAATCGTCGATGGCTCTCAAAGAATGAGAGCCATGCGTTCTTTCATAAAAGAGGGGTTGAAGCTTCGCGAATTGGTTCTAGTGCCTGAGCTAAATGGTTTTTCATATGCTGACTTGCCAGCGGATCGCCAAAACAAGCTAGAGGATATATCGATTCGGACCATCATCCTCGACACGGACACTGATCCGGCTACACGTGCCGAAATGTTTGCCCGCATTAACCGGATGGGTACAACAGCAAACGAGGCTGAGATACGACGCGGATCGCTTCCGGGTCCGGTGACAGAATTGATCGCGTCTCTAGCGGAGTCGCCAGAGTTCGCGGCAATGACTCCATTGACAGAGAAGGCCATTAAACAACGTGAGCGCGAAGAATTGGCCACGCGATTCTTCGCCTATTTGGAGAAAAATGATACACCCGATGGCAGATTTCCTGGATACCGGGATCGTCCGAAGATGTTTTTGTATGCTTTCTTAAAATCTGCGAATGAGGAAGCGGAGCAAGATAACGCCGTTGTAAATAGAATGAGAGACGAGTTCGCTCTTATGCTGGATTTCGTATCTCGAACATTCCCAAATGGTTTCAGAAAAACCCCAAACGCAAACACTGTTCCGCGCGTACGCTTTGAAGCCATTTCGGTGGGTTCTGCATTGGTTCTTCGAGATAACCCATCTCTCGACATCAACCCCGACACGGTTGCCAGACGTATGGAGGAGCGGGGGTTCGACACTGTAGTGGTTTCAGATGGAGCAAACGTCCGCTCTAAGCTCGAAGGCCGGATCGACCTCGTTAGATCGATTCTAGGTGAAGCATGACGACCCTTAGAGCTGCGATCTCTGATCGACGAAATGACTTCAATATTCATCTCGCTCTCGCGGACGCGTTGGACAGGCAATTATTCGAAGGCGATCCGGTGTCCATTGGGGAAACCATCCTTACGGCTCGGCATCTGTTGACGATCAAGTCTGGCCTTGTTGTGCATCTTTACAATATCGTTGAAGCAACGATGACCAGAGTTATCGCAGAAATCGGCACTGCGGTACTGAGCTCTCCTCCATCGGATTGGACACACAATACTTTGAGAGAGTGGCTCAGGTACTACGCTCAAGTCGGAACAGACGGAAATGAAGACACCCGACTAGAGGTTGTCCATAAAGCTGCCTTGAAACTTCTTATGAAAGAGCCGATAAGCGAGCTCCGCTTAAAAAAACCGTCAGGAACTTGGTCAGACACGCTCATTCTCGAATTTTCTCGGCGGCTCAATGTGAGTTTTCGCCTGAATGAAGAAATTGCACGAAAAATTCAAAGATCTTCTCGGTATGGCGATATGACACCTCTGGAATTTTTGGCAGAGCGACGAAATGCTATTGCTCATGGTCGCAGATCTTTCGAGGATGGGGCGGTCGACCTCACACTCCAAGAGATACGAACTCTCTCAGAGACGACTTTGGATTATCTGGAATTTGCGGTAGATGCGTTTCAAGCTCATATCGATCAAAGACAGTTTGAAGTAGTGGCGGGAACATGAACGAAAAAGGCGAGATTGCCGCTGTAGACCTCTTCTGCGGTGCGGGGGGGCTCACCTATGGTCTCGAGCTGGCCGGCATCGCGGTCAGAGTCGGTGTAGACATCGACCCTAGCTGCGCGCATCCAATCGAAGTGAATTCGAATGCCACGTTTGTCGAAGCTGATGTCGCTGATTTGAATACCAAGATAGTGTCTGACGTGTTCTCCTCAGGCCAAGTCAGTTTGCTTGCTGGCTGTGCGCCGTGCCAGCCGTTTTCGACCTATTCTCGGTCGGCTAAGCAGAAACATGGTGCAGCTGCCGGCGAGAACCGGAGCAAAGATTGGACCTTAGTTGAGCGCTTTGGTCAGGTGGTTCAGGAAACTAGCCCCGACTTGGTCACCATGGAGAATGTGCCCCCGTTGGCGCAACAACCCGTCTTCAAGACACTTGTTCGACAGTTAGCAGGCTATTGGATTGATTGGCGGATCATTGAATGTCACTCGATCGGACTTCCTCAAACGCGTAAGCGTTTGGTTCTTGTAGCATCAAAGCTTGGCCCGATCTCAATCCCTGAATTTGACAAGGCGCGGGCGAATGTGCGGTCGACTATCGGTGATCTTCCTGCGATCAATGCAGGCGAATGTGATCCTATTGATTCCTTGCATCGAGCCAGCCGACTGAGTCAGACAAATCTGGAGCGAATTCGATCTTCCAGGCCAGGAGGAACTTGGCGAGACTGGCCCGATCACCTGCGTTCGTCGTGCCATACGAAAGACACTGGAGCGACATATCCGTCCGTCTACGGGCGAATGGAGTGGGACGCACCAGCTCCAACAATCACAACGCAATGCTTCGGATACGGTAATGGAAGATTTGGCCATCCTGAGCAAGATCGCGCCATAAGCCTCCGCGAAGCGGCAATGCTGCAAGGTTTTCCCAGGGAATATTCATTCATTCCAAAAAATGAAGCTGTCAGCTTCGCAAAGATCGGACGACTCATTGGGAACGCCGTACCTGTAAGGCTTGGTGAAGTGATTGGCCGTCTTTTTGCTGAGCACGTTTTAAAGACTCTTCCTGGCTAATATGCTCTGTTCTTCCTTTTTCAGAATTCGACGAGTCACTGCATCGGCGCGGATGAACGTGCTGATGTACTAACGCTATAAGATGAACAGCCTTTCCGTCCATCTGCAGATGTGATCTCGATTACTAATCTCAAGGGTAAATTTTCTCCGTAATTTGATCTTCAAACCAATCAGCAAATTGCTCAACTTCTAGTATGGCGGATTCGAGGTTTTCTTCACTTACGTGGAGCGTTTGCTTCAACCCAGCTAACGACCAAAGGCTCTCTGATGTTTGTTCAGGCGGCCGAAATCGCTCTTCGACAAAATGTGGTCGCAAATCGTCGTCATCACTATTCAACATCGGTGAATCTACAAGATGAAAAAGTATATTTGTTGGATGTTGAGCTTTGTTTCTGGCAAGAATGATCTCTTTTATAAGTTGATGCTTTACCGGCGCTTGAGAGAAATCAATTCCTATGTGGTGTTTAAAATACGCGCCATACCCATTGTACCAGCCTTTTTTGAAATCCTTTTTGAATGGCGTAGCAGCCGGAAGGCGTAAGTTTCTCTGCCATGTTATGAAGAGAAGCTGGAGTGCGGATGAGAGCATTGACACACAAGCGTAGCCAACTAGCTGAATCGAGTCATCCGCATCCTGCCATTCTTCGAGAAAGGGCGGTTCGCCGTCCTCGCTGTAGGGAGGCTCAAATGGTGGCTCATTGGCTTCGATTTTTCTTTGAGTTTCGAAAAACTCTTTAGTTCCGTTTACATAAAACTGGCGGATGAATTCGGTTCTTTGTCGTAAGAAAAAGCGCACGTCCACGTTGAACACCATTCTAGTCGAAAAAAATTTTGGTGCGGGCGGGGGGACTCGAACCCCCACTCCCATACGGGAAACAGATTTTCGTACCACCTCGACTTTCGCCGCCAGCGACCGAGTCCGATCGCCGTTCGTGGTCTGGACTATCCCTTCACCCTAGCCTTTTGGCCGTAGGTGCCGCCCGTCTAGTCTCTACACCTTCCCACCCATAGGGGAGGGCTTGGCTCGGGATTGGCAGCGGCGCTATCCGTCAGCTTTCCCCGAATTTGAGCGGTTCTACTCCGGGGGTTTCCCCCTGGGCACTCCAAGTGAAGTCTGTTGTGTCTACCGATTTCACCACGCCCGCACACTGGTGCGATATTACCTAAGCGCGTGCGGCTTCGCTATCCCTCGACCCTCAAATGTCGTCGTCTTCCGCCACGATTGCCGCCTTAGATTTCTTCGGGCGGCGAACGTTAATGGCGGCCGTGTCGAGGGTGGAAGCGATGTGAGAAGCATAATACTTCTCAATCATTTCTACGCTTGTCCGGCAATTTTTCGCAATCTGATAAATATCAGCCCCTTCCATTAAGCGCAAGCAAATATAAGTATGTCGAAGACTATAAAGAGTTCTTCTGTTTCCCTCGCGGTCGAATTTCAAACCTTCTTCGACCAGAATGCGATTGAACATTTCTGTATGGGAGTCCGGGAATACAAGGTCGATGGGCTCGGGGGAACTGCGCTTGAATATGCGCTGATAGGGGCGAACCGCCCCAGGCATACTCTTGCAGTATCCCACCCCACGCTTGCCGCGAACGCTGATCAGCAAGATCGTCTCGTCGGTGGCTTCGTCCTCGACGATCTCCACGTCCCGATGTTCTAGGCGCAGCGCCTCATCGGGACGTAGTCCGGTGTTGGCCATGAACAGCACGAGGTCGTGCAGTTGTTCTCCATGGCGCTTGTACCGGGGATTAAGAGGCGTCTGGGCGCGTCTGCGGGTCGCCTCATAGAGCTGCTTGTATTCCTCCGGGCTGAACCACGCCCGGTGAGAGATTTTGGTCTCTTTCTGATAATCGAACGACATATCGGGGAGATGCTTGATCCAATCACGGCGAAGCGCCGTTTTGAGGATCTGTCGCAGCGTGACCATCTCCTGATGGATGGTGTTTCGAGCCGGTGGCTTGCCGTTCTTGCGGCTTTCCATCCTGTGAATGCGATATTCCTGGATCCGGCCGGCTGTGACCTCTGCGAGCGTAAAATCTCCAAAGAAGGGGAGGAGGTGCGCCCGCACTCGGGTGTGGTGCCCTTGGATGTACACCGGGCTGCGCCGCCCTTCGTTGAGCGCGGTGTATTCTCGTAGAAACAGATCCGCGGCCTCTCGGAACGTCTTCCCGCGCTTGGTCTTCAGCGCGCCGACGCGGTTCTTTCCGCGGAGATCGAGATACCAATCCTCTGCGACCTCGCGGGCGCGAGCCAGGCTCTCTTGGCCCGTGCTCTTACGGTGCTGGGCGTTGCCCACCGAAGCGGAGCAGTGCCAGATGCCGCCTTCACTGCGTTGAAATAACTGAACTTTCCCCCCGAGGATCGTTTGTCGGTTCAACATAAGCCTCCATGAATACGCCTTTATGATTTGTGCTAACTGTGTGCTAGGATAATTTAACAGGTAAGGGGAGTCAATTATTATTTAAGATTAGTATGTTGTTAAAAATTAGATTCCAAAAAAATCGGATTTTAAGTCGCGTGCGTCTACCAGTTCCGCCACGGGGCCGGGTGTCGGGTGTGTCCTTCCTACAGCAAGTCGTCGAACGCGCGCCAGATCGCCTTGAACCAGGGGCGCCAGCCGGGCCCGAGCATCAGGTTGTGCGGGGCGTCCTCGAGGAACAGGTATTCCGCGCCGTAGAACTCGGCGATCGCCTTGTCCTGGCCCGGCGGATGGCGTTCGGGATCGTCGCGCCCGCCGGCGACCACGAGGATCGGCAGATCGCGGTCCAGGGCCTTCGGATCGACCGGCACGCGGAGGTCGTAGCGTTCGTTCAGCAGGCGCGGGCTCTCGGCGCAGAGCATCTCGGCGATCTCCGCCGCTTCCTCCGCGTCCACGTGGGGGGCGTAGCGCTGGCGCAGCAGATCGGCGGTCAGCGGCGGGGCCAGCGCGTCCTCCGGCACCAGCGGCACCTTGGCCGCGCCGGGCATGTTGCCGGGCGGGGAGGGGCAGACGAGCAGCAGGCCCGCGACGTTGCGTTGCAGGGCCGCCAGCACCACGATCAGCCCGCCGAGCGAATGCCCGACCAGCACCGGACGGCCTCCCTCCATCGTGTCGATCGCGGCCACCACGTCCTCGACCATCTCGGCGAAGCCGGCGGTGCGGAAGCCGTCGTCCGGCGTCAGGCCACCATGGCCGCGCAGGTCGATGGCATGAACACGGCGGCCATCCTCCGACAGCCGCTCCATCCACTTCTCCCAGCACCAGGCGCCATGATACCCGCCATGCACCAGCAGCACCGGCCGGCGGGTGTCGTACAGCGCCCTCTCGCTTGTCTGCCTGTAGAGGCGTGCCTGTCCGATCAGGCTGACCGACTTGCCGGCTCTGCCCACGCCTTTCCCTCCTGGAACGATGGCTCCGCCGTTGGACCGGCGCCCGGGTCAGTTCCGAGCTCGGCCCGACGATGGCGGTCGCGGTTACTCGGCGGCGCTTGCCCGCGCCTGGTCGTAAACCGGCATCCGCCACTCCGGGTGCGCGCCGGTGGTGCCGTGACAGACGTCGAAGTAGCGCTCCTGCAGGCGCTTGGTCATCGGCCCGACGCCGCCGTCGCCGACCGCCAGCTTGTCGATCGCGGTGATCGGCGTGACCTCCCAGGCGGTGCCGCAGAAGAACGCCTCGTCGGCGGCGACCAGCTCGGAGCGGTCGATGTCGCGCTCGACCGCCGGCGTCCCCATCTCGGCGAGCAGCTGCAGGACGGTGGTGCGGGTGATGCTCTCCAGGATGTCGCTGGAGGTATGCGGCGTGATCGGCACGCCGTCGCGGACCATGAAGAAGCACATGCCGGGGCCTTCGGAGACCTTGCCGCGGCTGTTCAGGAAGATCGCCGTGTCGTAGCCGTCGGCATTCGCCTGCAGCGTGGCGAGGCGGCCGTTCTGATAGTTGGCGTTGACCTTGGCGCGCATCGGCATGGCGTTGTCCGGCACCCGCATCCAGGAACTGACCTGGGCCGAGATGCCTTGTGTGATCTTCGGCGTGCGCGGCCGCTCCTGGGCGGTGATCGCGAGCTTGATCGGCCCCGTCACGTTCTGCCCGCCGCGCCCGGCGATATAGGCGGTGGTCATGATGTGGACGTTCTCGCCGCGGAACTCGTTGGCGCGGATCAGGTCGATCGTCTTCTCGGTGACATAGGCCGGGGTGATAATCTCGTCGTAGCGCATGAACCGCTGGGAGAAGACCAGGCGGTCCATGTGCTCCTGCATGCGGAACAGGTACATCTCCTCCTGATCGACGTTCCAGTAGCCGCGCAGGCCCTCGAACACGGCCGAGCCGAACTTGAACGCGGCGCTGTCGACGTGGACCGTGCCCTCGTCCCAGGGAACGATGCGGTCGTCCAAGAACACGTATTGCGGCGTCGCCATGGCTGAGATCCCTGTTGTTCCGGCGGGGACGCAATCTAGGCGCCCGGACGGGCGGCGGCAAGCGGGCTCAGCCGCCCTTCATCGCCGCCATGCCTTTCTCGCGCAGCTTGTCCGCCTTCTCCGAACCGTCCACCAACTCGACCAGGCGCACGGTGCAGAACAGGTCGACGGAGGAGACCGAGACGTCGTTGGCCTCGAGGCGCTTGAGCAGGTCGCCGGAGCGTTCGGTCAGCTTGGCGCCGATCGACTTCATGGCGCCGTCAATCTCGCCCTCGAGGCCGACATCGCCGGCGTACTGCTTGCACAGCCTGAGCGAGACGATCTGATCCTCGACCGCGCGGAACCGGTCGCGGCTTGACGTGTTGCTGTCGGCCGGCGCGTCCAGCGCATCGATCGCGGCGACCGCCTTGGGGCCAGCGTCGGACACCACCGTCTCGCGCGCGATGCGGCCGAGCTCGGCCTTCACCCGGTCGATCTGCCGGGCGACGCCGCGCCCGCCGCCGCCAGCCGCCTTGGCCTGCTGTTCCAGGGACTTGAGCTCCTTGCCGAGCGATCGGGCGACGGTAACCGGGTCGTCCTTCTGCTCCGCGCTGTCGGCCCGCACGTCGATGATGCGGTCCTCCTGCTGGCTCGCGACCGCCTCGCCGACCTGGTTTCCCATGGACTGGATGAGGTCGCCGGCGCCTTCGTCGATCAGCCGTTCGATGAGCGCGGGCAGCATGGCCGGCGAGGAAAGGCGTGCCATCAGCACGAGCACCACGATCGGCAGCCCATCGCGATCGATCGCCGCCGCGCCCGTCAGACCGATGACAATGTGTTTCAGGCCGGCATTGTCGATCTCGCCGATCGGCGGTGGCGGCAGGGCGCGGCGCATCGTCGTCAGCGGTTCGGCGATCGCGAGCGCGGTGACGATGTCATCCAGCGAGGCCAGAACCTCCGGCCCGCCGAGCGCCTCCTGCAGCTTGGCGCGTCCGCCCTTTTCCTTGGCCGCGCCGTCGCGCAGATCCTTGAGGGCGGCATGCGCGTCTTGCCAGAACGGCCGGCCGGCCGCGTCGATGGAGTCGGGGTCGCCGGGGGTGATGCCCTTGATCGCCTCGCTGACGCTGGCGATGCCGGCGTCGCCCAGGCGGTTCTCCGCCTCCGCCCAGATCGGCGCGAGGGCGGCGCGCGGAATGCGCCCCAGGGCCTTGCGCGCGGTGTTCGGGTTGTACAGCAGATCCTCGAACGGCCGGCAGAACAGCCGCATGGGCGTGAAGCGCCGGGGCGGGCGGGTCAGCCGCAGACGCGGACGCAGTTGCGCCAGCATCGCCACCGAGGCGGCATGCTGAGCCGGCCGCAGCCGCCGCATCTCCAAAGCGGTGACCAGTTTCTCGAACTCGGCCTCGGGGATCTCGAAGACCTTGCTCGCCATGTTGTCGAGGGACGTGTCGCTCATCTGGCTCCCTCCCGTCTCGCTCCGCTAACCGTGTTCGCGCATGGCGCCGGCGCGCCGACGCTCGACCCGCAGCATCAGCTCGATATCGGTATCGCCCGACTGCCAGTTCTGCATCGGCTTGACGAATTTTCGCATGGCGCTCTCCAGCTCGCCCCAGGCCTTGCCCTTCTGGTCCTGCAGCTCCTTGGTCGGGACCAGGGGGAGCATGCGCACGATCTCCTCCAGCGTGTCGGCCTGTTCGTGGATCGCCGCCTCGACCACGTCGTCCCATTGGCTCAGCACGTGCTCCCAGCCGTCCAGCAGCCAGGAGATCCGGGTCATCCGCGTCTCGATCTCCTTGCCGACCGTGGCCCATTTGGCGAGCGCGCTCTTCAGGTCGTTGGCGTGATCGTCGATCTCGCCGAGCAGGGTCTGGCCGACATCGATGGTCAGCGACGCCACGTCGGCGGCCAGGAAGGACAGGCCGTCGGGGTCGGCGTTGGAGGTGCGGCCCCAGGCGGAGATGTTCATGCGGAACGCCTTGAGCCGGGTCATCAGGCGGCGCAGACGGCACTCGTGCGGCATGGAGGCGAGGCCGACGGGCGCGATCATGTCCGACCACGTCTCGAGGTCGGCGTAGAGCTGCTCGGAGGAGACCTTCAGCTCGGTCGCGATGCCGGCCATGATCCCGCGTACCTTCTTCTGCCCGGCCGGCGAGGACAGTTCGGCGACCGACAGTTTCACGTCGGCGTTGGCCAGACGCTTCACCACCGAGTTGATCAGGTAGTAGTTGGTGAGAAGGCGTTCGTTCTCCTCCTGCTCGATCGCCTTCTCGGCGGCGTCGATGCCGTCGGGACCGGACAGGCCGGTCAGCGCGATCTCGTGGGCGCAGCGCCGCATCTCGCGCGGCGTGGTCGCCTTTCTGGTCTCGATCATGTCGTGGAAGGCGCGGTCGTGCACCGTCATGCGGAACACGTCGCGCACCGACGGCCAGGCGATGATGTACACCCCGCTGCCGCCGGACAGGCCTGGCACGATGACCTCCAGCCCCTGGTTGCCGTCCGACCGCGCCCGCGCGAAAGCGAGCATCGCGGTGGTGAACGGCACCACGACGCCGCGCTCCTCGAAGGTCGCGGGCCAGTACTTGGTGTTGAGGTGGCCGGGCGCGTCGCCGCCCGCCTCCGCCGATGTTTCCGGGGCTTGCGTCATCATGATCTGAAATCGGCTGCGATCCGCTCCGACCTTGGCCGAAAATCGTCAGCCATGCATCAATTATCGCGCGTCGCGCCGCCGTTGCCGGCGGGAGGGCCGGCCAGCATCCGAAACCGGCTGAGATAGAGCGCCTTCGCGGCCTCCGGGGCGACCGGATCGATCGAGACGCTTTGCTTCAGGCGCGGCGCGCCGAAGATCTTCCGCGCCTCGGCCGCGGCGAAGCCGGCGATCTGGGTCGCCTCGTGATAGGCGGCGATCCGGTCGGCCCGCTTGATCAGCGCCTCGACCTTGGCCGGCAGTTCCCCGGGCAGGCCGAAGCGCAGGTGGATGGCGGCGGCGAGCCGGTTGTCGACCGCCTTGTAGTCGGCGCCGATGATCGCCTTGAACGGCGTGATCATGTCGCCGATCACGTATTCCGGGCCGTCGTGCAGCAGCGCCGCCAGCCGCCACTTGCGCGCCAGCGTCGTGTCGATGGCGGTGACAAGCTGCTCGACCAGGACGGAGTGCTGCGCCACCGAATAGGCCCAGTCGCCCGACGTCTGCCCGTTCCAGCGCGCCACCCGCGACAGGCCGTGGGCGATATCCTCGATCTCGATGTCGAACGGCGAGGGGTCGGCGAGGTCGAGGCGGCGTCCGCTCAACATGCGCTGCCAGGCGCGGGGCGGATCGTCGGGGCGGGCACGGCTCATGTCGGGCGTCTCTGGGCGGCGGGGCGGCGCGGGGATCGGGCGGCCTTCGGTCGTCCGAACAGGGTGCGCCAGGTCAGGGCGACGATCAGGGCGACGACGAGGGTCGGCGCGGCGGCGATGGCGACCCGTGTGGCGATGGCGATGTTGATCTCCGTCACGTACTGGACGTCGTGCAGCTGCACGCAGCGCTCGACGGCATCCTGCTGGGTGTAGTCCACGAAACAGTGCTGCTTCTCGGCCTCCCGCTTCATCTCGACGCGGGAATGGGTGTCGTGCCAGTTGCGGTAGGAGATCAGGCCGACCGCCCCGCCCCACAGCACGGCGATGGAGAACAGCACGGCCACGATCACGGTCAGCACGGTCTGGTTCATCGGGTTCCCCTACCCGGCAGCGGGCCGATCGGCAAGGGCTTAGGCGACTCGTGCGGCGGCAGGCAACCTCTTGACCCAAGCCGGGGGCCAGCGCACTTTCGTTGCCCAGCCAACGATCCGCCGGACCCCATGACCGCCGCCGCTCCCACCGTCGATGACGCCGGTTCCTTCCGCGATGACATGAAGGTCATCTCGCTGATCGGCGTGGCGCATTTCTTCAGCCATTTCTACATCCTGCTGCTCGCCCCGCTGTTCCCGATCCTCAAGGACGCGTTCGGGGTCAGCTACGTGGAACTCGGCCTGATCCTCACGGTGGCCAATGCCGCGACCGGGGTGAGCCAGATCCCGTTCGGCTACCTGGTCGACCAGGTCGGCGCGAAGTGGATCCTGATCGGCGGTCTGGCGGCGCACGGGCTCGCCTTCGTGCTGATCGGGGTGACCGGGACCTACTGGGCGGCGCTGGCCTGCATGGTGCTGGCGGGGGCGGCCAACGGGGTCTATCACCCGGCGGACTATGCGATCCTGTCGGCCTCGGTCTCCGAGAAGCGCATGGGGCGCGGCTTCTCGCTGCACACCTTCACCGGCTTCGCCGGCTTCGCAGCCGTGCCGATGACCATCATCTGGCTGACGGAGATGTTCGGCTGGCGCACCGGGGTGACGATCTGCGGCGCGGCCGGGATGCTGGCGGCGCTGGCGCTGATCGTGTTCGGCCGGTCTCTGAAGCACACGCCGGGCGCGGACAAGCGGGCGAAGGCCGGCGCGACGCCGGCGGACGGGGCCGGCGGTGCGTCGATCATGCTGAACCCGGCGATCCTGATGTGCCTGTTGTTCTTCCTCCTGCTGGCGCTGAGCTCGGGCGGCATCAACAACTTCCTGGTCTCGGCCCTGAACGCCGTGCACGGCACCGCCCTGGACGCGGCCAACTGGGGGCTGACGGCCTACCTGATCGGCACCACGCTCGGCATCCTGATGGGCGGGGTGATCGCCGACCGCACGGCCCACCACAACCGGGTGGCGGCGCTGTGTTTCCTGGCGACCGCGGTGGCGGTGCTGATCGTCGGTTCCGTGGCGCTGCCGGTCTGGGCCCTGGTCGCCCTGATGACGGTCCAGGGGCTGACCCACGGCATCATCATGCCGAGCCGCGACATGATCGTCCGCTCGGTGACGCCGACCGGGTCGATGGGCAAGGTGTTCGGGTTCGTGTCCACCGGCTTCAGCCTCGGCGGCATCGTCGCGCCATTGATGTTCGGCTTCCTGCTGGATCAGGGCGAGCCGCGGCTGGTGTTCTACGTGGTCGCCGCCTTCATGGTGATCTCGCTGGTCACGGTGTTCAGCGTCGGCGGACGGAAGGCGAACGCGTAGAGCATGATCGTCCAAGACGGACTCGCTTCGCGATGCCGGCTTGGGCGTGACTCATGCTCTTCTTCAATAAGAGAGAGCAAATTCACAGGCATCGCCGCGATCGCTGTCGATCGCGTCAAAGCATGATTTGCTCTAACCCTCTTCCTTCGCCAGCGCCGTTTCGCGGTGGATGACGTAGAGACCGCTTGCCACCACGATGCTGCCGCCGACGATCACCCAGATGTCGGGAATGTCGGCGAAGATCATGTAGCCCCAGAAGGCGGCGAAGATGATCTGGATGTACTGGAACGGTGCCAGCGTCGACGCGGTCGCGACCTTGTAGGCGTTGATCATCAGCAGCTGGGACACGCCGCCGATCGCGCCCATCGCCGCCATCCAGGCGACCTGTTCCCAGGTCGGGACCTGCCAGAAGAACGGCAGGATCAGCGTGGTCCCGATCGTCCCCATCAGCGCGGCGTAGAACAGGATCGACATCGTCTCCTCGGTGCGGGTCAGCATCCGCGTGACGATGACGAAGACGGCGAACACGAAGGCCATGAAGATCATCAGCCCATAGGCCCAGTGCACGTCGGTGAAGCCAGGTCGCACGATCACGATCACGCCGAGAAGGCCGATCACCACCGCGGCCCAGCGCCGGGGACCAACGCGCTCGCCCAGGATCGGGATCGACAGGGCAACCACGAACAGCGGCGCGACGAAGCCGATGGCCACCGCGTCGGCCAGCGGGATGTGGCTGATGGCGGTGAAGAAGCTCAGCGTCGCGGTCAGCAGCAGCGCGCCGCGAAACAGGGTCAGCTTGACCTGATTCACCCGCAACAGGGGTATCAGGCGCCGGCCCGGGAACAGCATCAGCATGAAGCCGAGATGAAAGGCGTAGCGGCCCCATGCCACCATCGGGACCGGCATCTCCTGGCCCAGATGCTTGGCGATGGTGTCCATGGTGGCGAACAGCAATTCGGCGACGATCAGCAGGCCGATCCCGCGGACCGCGTTCTCCGAGACGTCCGGTTGCCGGGAGCCGGGATCGGGTGCCGCGCCCGGAAGATTCGCCTGTGTCGCCATGCGGCGGACGGTGACATACGCCTGCCCCATTGGGAATGCAGGATCGGACCCCTTCACCCCCGGCGTCTGACCGGCTAGAACACCGGCGCGGATGGGGGAACGATCCGGTTCCGTCTCCCCTCGGCAAGGAAACAGGAAAATGAGCCTATACGACAGCGAGCGCCGCTACCGGCGGCGGATGTGGGGCGGAGTGGTCCGCTTCGTCATCTTTGTCGGAGTGGTGCTGGCAACCGCCATGACAGCCTACGAGTTCGGCGCCGAGGACATCGAGGGTCAGCGTCGCCTCCACCAGGAACAGTTGCTGGAGTTCGAGCAGGCGCGCAGCGTCAGCGAGCAGGAGGCGGCCAACCTGCGGGTGGCGGTCGAGAAGGCCAAGCTGGCCGTCGCCGAGTGGGAGCGGCGCTATGCCGCCGACGTGCCGACCGGCGACCGCAAGCTGATGCTCGACCTCGTCACAGAGCGCCTGGAATCGGGCGTCGATCCCGAGCGCCTCGCCTTCCTGATCAACGCCGCCGAGGAGAAGCGGGAGTGCGAGGCGGTCGAGACCAAGCGGTTCCTGGTCAAGACGCCGCTGTATGACGGCGCCAACACCTCGGTGTCCTTCGCCAACGAGGCCGTCGCGGTGACCGGCACAGGCGAGTCCGAGACCACCGCCGCCGGCCTGCCCCAGGCGTGGTTCGATCCCAAGAAACCGGTCTCGCTCGTGTTCACCCGCATCGACGGCCAGCGCTCGGAGATCAGCGGCGTCCTGCCCCTGCAGCAGTCGGTGGTTCACGACGGGGTCGAGCATCACTTCCTGGTCCGGCCCGGCGCGCGCGGCTTCGCGCAGGTGGCGGCGGAGCGCTGCGCCTACCCATGACGCCGCTCGCATCCATGAGGAGATCGTGACCGCGCCGGACGCTCCGCTCGGCGGCGGCGCCCTGACGGCGGCGCAGGTGCGCTGGAGCCTGTTCGCGCATTACGCCTCGTCCATGGCAATCGGCCTGGCGATCGGCGGGTTCGTGCCGCTGATCTCGGTGACGCTGGAGGCACGTGGCGTCGATTCCGTGCTGATCGGCATCAATTCCGCCATGACCTCGGTCGGGGTCCTGGCGGTCGCGCCCTTCGCCACCGTTATCGTGCGGCGCCTCGGGGCCAGCACGGGCATGGTGCTCGGCCTGCTGTTGACCGCCGCCTCCGCCCTGGCGATGGCCTTTGTCGATGCGATCTGGGTCTGGCTGATCCTGCGGTTCCTGATCGGCGCTGGCGTCTCGGTCCATTGGGTGGTCAGCGAGACCTGGATGAACGCGATCGTCAGCGAGCGCCGGCGCGGGCTCGTCATGTCGGTCTACGTGACGTCGATCGCCTGCGGTTTCGCGCTGGGGCCGCTGATCCTGACCCTGATCGGCACCGAGGGGGTCTGGCCGTTCGCGGCCATCGCCGGGGTGACGGCGCTGACGGCGCTGCCCATGGCGATGATCCGCAAGCTGGTGCCGCCGCTGGCGCTGGAGACCAAGGGCAGCGTGCTGCGCCTGGCGCGCGACGCCCCGACGATCTTCGCCGCCGTGCTCGCCGTCGGCCTGGTCGATGCCGCCTTCTTCACCTTCATGCCGATCTACGGGTTGCGGATCGGGCTGCCCTCGGACACGGCGATCACCCTGCTGACGGCGGTGTTCGCCGGCAATGTCGTGCTGCAGGTACCGCTCGGCTGGCTCGCTGACCGGATGAACCGGCGCGCGCTGCTGCTGATCCTCGGCGTGATCAGCGCTGTCTGCCCGGCGCTGGCGGCGGGAACCCTGAACGCCGGGGAGCCGGCGGTCTACTATCCGATCCTGTTCGTCTGGGGCGGCGCCAGCTTCGGTCTCTACACGGTCGGCGTGACGATGCTGGGCGAGCGCTATCGCGGCGGCGAGCTGGTGGCGGCCAACGCCGCCTTCGTCATGACCTTCGAGTTGGCCAACCTGATCGGGCCGCCGCTGTCGGGTTGGGCGATCGAGGCCTGGGTTCCGACGGGGTTGATGGCCTACATGTCGCTGATCGCCGGGTGTTTCGTGCTGATCACGCTCGTTCGTGGTTGGAAGCGCGCGCATGAAGGCCCAAGTCAGCGGAACTGAAAAAGCCCACGAAAAATGAAGGAAGGGACGATGGAACCGCTCAAGGACGCCAGCCATCTCTACGAGGTCGAGTTCCGGGAACGGCATCTGGAACGCCCGGGCTTCCGGATCTCCGAAATGCGGCTGTCACCGACCCAGAAAGTGCCCTGGCATACCCACAGCAAGATCTCCGACACCTTCTACGTCCTCGACGGCGCGCTGCGGCTGCACCTGCAGAATCCGAAGGAGACGATCGATCTCGCACCGGGCCGGAGCTACGAGGTCGTGGCCGGGCGCCCGCATCTGGTGGTCAATCCGACGGAGGCCTCGGTGAGCTTCCTGATCCTCCAGGGCGTCGGCGAGTACGACTACGTGCCGATGGTCTGACGGCGCGCCGCGCCTGCGGTCAGGGCAGCGGACCGCGGGCCTGGCAGAACTGGCCGTTCGCCTTGATCGGCGCGCAGAAGGCGGTGGCCGCGTCGCGGGTCGGGAACCCGGCCGCCATCAGCCGTACGAACGTGCCGCGGCCGTCGCCCGGATCGAATTCGCTGGTGACCATGCGCTTGTCCTTCAGCGCCGGGAACCGGTTGCTCAGGACCCGCCAGCCGTTCTGCGCGGAGCGCTGCGAGCGGTAGGACGTCAGGTGCACGGCCCATGGGCCCGAGTCCCCGCCCGGGGCCTCCGACGTCGCCATGCTGTCCGGCTTGGCCATGGCATCGCCGCCCGGCGTGAGCCCGGCCGCCTGCTGCAAGCGGGCGATGTCGGCCTCGTTCTTCGTCACCCGCTGCTCGAGCTCCGTGATCCGGCCGGCGGCCATACCATCCTCGCCCTCCATCATCGGCTTCTCGCCTTCGCCCATCATCGTGATCGGCATCGCGCTCTGGTCGCCGGTCGGGCCTTCGATCGGGTTCGGCGGTGTGGCGACGGTGGCGGGGAGGTCGCGCGTGCGGTCGTTGGCCAGCGTCACCGACAGCAGTTCCTTGCGGGTCACGCCGTTACCGAAGTCCCGCAGGCGCAGGACGTAGTTCTGCACCACCGGAGAGTAGAAGTAGGTGTCGAGGAAGTCCTTGCGCTGACAGTCAATGCGAAAGGTGGTGTAGGTGCCGGCGGGGACGGTCACGTCCTCCTGTCCGGACACGCCGCAGCGGTGCTCCTCCTGCCAGCCGGCCGGCGCGTTCTCGGCCGAACCGCGCACCGAGTAGGCGATCACATTGCCTTCCTGCAGCGGGAACAGCTGTTCCGGCGATCCGATGATGGTCTGCTGACCGCGCCCGAGCTCCGGATGCGAGGACCAGCGGAGCTGCGGCGTGACCAGGGCCGTATCCTTGGTCCAGATCAGGCCGCTGTCGTTGGTCCAGACCACCCGGTCCGGCGCCACCGAGACCACCTGCTCGCGCGTCGCCTGGCCGTTCTCGCTGTAAACGAATGTGTCGCCGGCAGCGTAGATCGGCGCCGGGGCCGGCGCGAGGCGTTCCGACGGGCCGCTATCGCCGCCGACGCCGAGCCTTTCGCCGATGTTGCCGATGGATGAGCAGCCAGCGAGCAGAACTGCCGCCATGGCCAGAGGAAGGAGCGGTCGGCGCTGCGCCATGCGGGTGAGCCTCTCGCGGCGTCGGAGTAGAGAATCACCCTGAATCATCAATATTTTGTGGTGTGTGTCAAGAAAACCGCAAGATCGGAGCGGCGTTCACCTGCGACAACTCTGCAGGAACTTGGTGGATTGACCGCCCCGGCGCCCGCCGCCAAGCTCAGCGGCAATCCGACATTTTCCGCCTTCAGCCGGGGAGACCGTCATGGCCCTTGCCTACGAAACCGAAGTCCCGTCCGTGCGCGACCAGGTGAGCGAGGAGGAATGGCAGATCCGGGTCGATCTCGCCTGTCTGTACCGGCTCGTCGCCCACTACCGCTGGACCGATTCGATCTACACCCATCTCTCGGCGCGGATCCCGGGGCCGGAGGACCATTTCCTGCTGAACCCCTATGGCCTGATGTTCGAGGAGGTGACGGCCTCGTCGCTGGTGAAGGTCGACACCGAGGGCAAGATCGTCACGGAGTCCCCGTTCGACGTGAACGAGGCCGGGTTCTGCATCCACTCCGCCGTCCACATGGCGCGCCCCGAAATCATGTGCGTCGCCCACACCCACACCCGCGCCGGCATGGCGGTCTCGGCGCAGAAGGACGGGCTGCTGCCGATCACCCAGAACGCGCTGATGTTCTACGGCGATCATCTCGCCTATCACGATTACGAGGGGATCGCCTTCGATCTCGATGAACGGGAGCGGCTTCAGGCCGACCTCGGCGGTCGCTACGCGATGATCCTGCGCAATCACGGGCTGCTCGCCTGCGGGCGCACGATCGGCGAAGCGTTCGAGATCCTGCAGAACCTAGAACATGCCTGCGTTGCCCAGCTGGCGGCACAGGCCGGCGGCGAGCTTATATTTCCCTCGCCCGAGGTCTGCGCGCATACCGCCGATCAGTTCTGGGGCCACAACGACAGCGGCTTCGGCGCGCGCGCCTGGCCGGCGATGCGCCGGATGATGGATCGCCACAGCCCCGGCTACGACGCGTAATCACGGAGACAGGCACATGGCACGGGTGGTTGCGGACACCGTCCTGACGGGCGGCAAGATCTTTCTCGGCCCCGGTCTAGGGTTTGCCGAGGCGGTGGCGATCTGGCGGGGACGGGTGCTCGCGACCGGCAGCGCGGCCGAGATCGCCGATCTGGTCGGCCCGGACACCAGGACGGTCGATCTCGCCGGGCGGCTCGCGGTGCCGGGTCTGAACGACGCCCATCAGCACATGATGAGCGTCGGCATGGGGCTGTTCGAGGTGAACCTCAAGGGCGAGGAGATCACCTCGGTCGCCGACGTGCTGGCCGCGATCAAGGCGCGAGTCGATACGAGCCAGCCGGGCGAGTGGGTCATGGGCCGCGGGTACGACCACTTCAATCTGGCCGAGAAGCGCCATCCCCTGCGCGAGGAGCTGGATCAGGTCGCGCCCGACAATCCCGTCTACATCAAGCGCACCTGCGGCCACATGGGGGTTGCGAATTCCAAGGCGATGCAGCTGGCGGAGATCCGCGAGGGCATCGCCGATCCCGCCGGCGGCCATGTCGAGGCGCAGAACGGCAAGCTGACCGGCCTGCTGCAGGAGACAGCGCAGCAGCTCGTCTACCGCGCGTTTCCGAAGGCCGGGATGGACGATTTCGTCGCCGGGATCGAGGCGGGGGCGAAGAAGAACCTCTCCTACGGCTTCACGTCCTGCACCGATCCGGGGGTCGGGCTGCGCGAGGGCTACCGCGACTGGCAGGCCTATGTTTACGCCCGGCGCCAGGGCCGGCTGCCGCAGCGCATGTACCTGATGCCGCTGTCCGGGGCCACCGGCTGGCCGGAGCGGATCCTGGACATGGATTTCATGACCGGCGACGGCGACGAGTGGATGCGCACCGGACCGCTGAAGCTGTTCGCCGACGGCTCGGCCGGCGGCAAGACGGCGGCGATGTCCGCTCCCTATGCCGATGATGCCGAGAACTTCGGCATCTTCATCTACGGTGACGAGGAACTGCACGGCTACATCGCCGACTACCACGCCCGCGGCTTCCAGATCGCCACCCATGCCATCGGCGACGCCGCCATCGAGCAGGTGCTGCGCGGCTATGAGAAGGCGATCGGCAACGTGGTCGACAGCGACCGGCGCCACCGCATCGAGCATTGCGGCTTCACCAATCCGGACCAGATCGCCCGCATGGCGCGGATCGGCGTGCTGCCGGCGCCGCAGGCGATCTTCCTCTACGAGTTCGGCGACCTGTACATCGACGCGCTCGGCTACGACCGGCCGGCGGCGAGCTACCCGATGCGCAGTTGGATCGATGCCGGCCTGCACCCGTCCGGCAGCTCGGACGGACCGGTCTCCCAGACCAATCCGTTCCGCGGCATGTACACCATGGTCACCCGCAAGACCTCCAAGGGCACGGTGATCGGCGCCGAGGAGGCGATCACCATCGAGGAGGCCGTCGGCGCTTACACCGTGAGCGCGGCCTACGGCTCCTTCGAGGAGGGCGTGAAGGGGACGCTGCAGCCGGGCATGCTCGGCGATGTGGCGGTGCTCGACACCGATCTGTTCGCCACCGAGCCCGAGGCCTGGATCGACGCCCAGTGCGACCTCACGGTCCTCGGCGGCGCGGTCGCCTATGACCGGATGGGTCAGGTGGTCTAGCCGCCGCCTTCCTCGTCTTTGTTCGACTTCCTGGACGGGCCGAACGGCCGATCCAGGACCCAGTTCCGTGAGCGCGGATGGATCCTGGATAGCCCTCCGGGCTTCCAGGAAATCGGAAGGGCTAGCTTCTCCGCATCCGCCGCATCAGGGCCCAGGCCGGCGGCAGGACGGCGACGGCGAGCGCGGTCTTCAGCAGGGTGGCCGCCCAGAACGGGGCGACGCCGAACTGGAACGCCTTTTCCGCGCCGATCAGCGTGGCCAGCCAGGCGAAGCCGAAGACGAAAATCGCGCCATGGCCGAGCGCGGCGGCGGCGATCGTCTTGAGCCAGGACCGATCCCAGCCGCGCTCCGCCAGCGCGCCGCAGAGCCAGGCGCCGGCGACGAAGCCAACGAGGTAGCCGCCGGTCGGCCCGGCCATGTAGGCGAGGCCGATCCCCTTCTCCGGCGTGCCGGCGAAGACCGGAAGGCCGGCCGCGCCCTGCGCCAGGTACAGCAGCACCGTCGCCGTGCCGAGACGCGGACCGAGGGCCATGCCGAGGACCATGATGACGAAGGTCTGCATGGTCATCGGCACGGGATAGAACGGGATCTGCGTCTTCGCCGACAGGGTGAGCAGAAGCGACCCCGCGACGGCGATCGCGGCGTCGCGCGCCAGGCGCCGGGTCCGGCCCTCGATCGGGAAGGCGGTATCGAGAAGTGTGGTCTGGGCTGTCATGCCAGGGGTCCGTTGGCGGGTTGATCGGGGGGCGGAGCGTCGGCGAGGGAGACACGGCTGTCAACGATGACGCCGGGTCAGTCGCGCGCCCGTTCTCCGGTTTGACGCCGCCATCTCCGGCGCCCACACTCGCGGGGCCGTCGGGCGTCTCCGGCGGGATCCGCAAGCAACGATGGGGACGACCATGGGCCGCACGACGGTGATCAGGAACTGTGACTGGGTGATCGCCTGGGATCCGGAGGGCGGGCCCGAGGGCACCGGCGGCCATGTCTACCTCAAGGGCGCCGACCTCGCGTTCCGAGACCACGAGCTGATCCATGTCGGCAAGGACTATGCCGGCGAGGCCGACGTCACGCTGGACGGCGCCGGCCGGATGATCATCCCGGGCTTCGTCGACGTGCACAGCCATCCCGCCTCCGAGCCCGGCAACAAGGGGCTGAACGAGGAGCTCGGCTCGCCGCGCCTCGGCCAGTCGTCGCTGTACGAGTACATGCCGGTGTTCCGCATGCTGCCGGAAGGCGCCGGCCCTGCCATGCGGTTCGCCATCCACGAGATGCTGAAGAGCGGTGTGACCACCTATTGCGACCTGTCCGGCGCGCGCGAGGGGTGGGTGGACGAGGTGGCCGCCACCGGCATCCGCGGCGTGCTGTGCCCGATGTACCGCTCCGCCACCTGGACCACCAAGGACGGCCACTCCGTGATCTACGACTGGGACCCGGCCGCCGGCGAGGGCGCCATGGAGACGGCGATCGCCACCATCGAGGAGTGCGACGCGCATCCCTCGGGCCGGATGTCCGGCATGATGGGCCCGTCGCAGATCGACACCTGCACCGCCGAGCTCATCCAGGCCTCGCACAAGGAGGCGATGGACCGCGGCATCACCATGCATATCCACGCCGCCCAGAGCGTGGTCGAGTTCAACGAGATGACCCGGCGCCACGGCATGACGCCGATCGAGTGGCTCGATGATCTCGGCGTCCTGACCGACGGCACGATCGTCGCCCACGGGATCTTCCTGAACGATCACCCCTGGCTGCACTGGCCGCAGGCGAACGATTTCGGCCGGCTGGTCGCCTCCGGCGCCGGCGTGGCGCACTGTCCGAACGTGTTCTGGCGGCGTGGCATCGCGCTGAACCATGTCGGTCGCTACATGGATGCCGGCATCCCGCTCGGGCTCGGCACCGACACCTTTCCGCACAACTTCCTGCACGAGATGGAGGTCGCCATGATCGCCGGGCGGCTGATGGCCGGCGACTTCACCAACGCCACCACCGAACAGATCTTCCACACCGCGACCGCGGGCGGGGCGGCGCTGATCGGGCGCGACGACATCGGTCGGCTGGAGGTGGGCTGCAAGGCGGATTTCGTCGTCGTCGACTGCGGTCACCCGTACATGCAGCCGCTGCGTGATCCGATCCGCAGCCTGATCTACTCCGCCGGCGACCGGGCGGTGGAGGATGTCTGGGTGCATGGCGAGAAGGTTGTCTCCAAGGGCGAGGTTCAGCGCATCGACGTCGCCGACGCCGCCGCCAAGCTCAACGAGTTCCAGGCGATCACAATCTCCGGAGTACGCCAGCGCGACTGGGCGGCGCGGGACATCGACACGATGACGCCGATGGTGTTCGAAACGCGGGAGTAGAGCGGGTTTCGCTCGGTCGGGCGTCGCGATCCTCTCGATCACGCGCGCCCTTTCTGAGCGACCGTTTGCTGCCGCCGGTTGTAACCGCCCGTCGGGGGTCCGCATTCGACCGGGCATCGTCCGATCGCCGGACGCGAACAACCGGAAACCGAGGCAACCAATGTCACTCTCAGACTCCCTGCGCATTCCGTCGTTCACTGCCGCCACCGTCGGCCTGATGTTCCTCGCGGGGGCGATCGCCACCATCGCGTTCGACACCTGGGGCCAGATCGTCAGCCCCGCCCTCGGCTGGGCGACCCTGTCCCCCCACGGCCTGGCGCGCAGCCTGCTGGGCACGTTCGGGCTGCCGAACAATGCCTTCGCTGGCTACTTCGTGCACTTCTACCTGGTCGGCCTGGTCGCCTATCCGATCGGCTGGCTGTTCGTCTTCAAGCCGGTCTGGGACCGGGTGCTGGGCGGGCTGGGTGGCTGGCTGCTGCCGTCCGCCGTCTACGGGGTCGGGTTGTGGGTCTTCGCCATCGGCGGGATCACGACCCTCGCCGGCCTGCCGTTCTTCCTGAACTTCAGCGGCATCACCTGGGTCGCGCTGATCGGCCATGTGATCTACGGCATCGTCCTCGTCCTGGTCCTGCGCATCGCCGCGCGGGGCTGAGGGGGGCCGGCATGGCGCGTGCCCGACACCGGGGGTCGCGCTCGCACCATGCCGGCGGTAAAAGGCGCGCTATGCGGGCGGCACCGTCGCTGAGCAGTCACGGGGAGCGCGATGAAGATCGAAACCAAGGACATGGTCGACGCCATCAAGGCTGACGTCACCGCCGCCGTCGAGGCCCACAAGGTCAGGGACGTGGCCCCCACCGTGCGGGTCATCGTCGCGACCGACGATCCGGCCGTCCTGTCCTATGTCCGCTCCAAGGTGAAACAGGCCGGCACGCTCGGCATCGCCATGGAGGTGGTCGAACTCGGCGCCGACGCCGATCAGGCGGCGTTCGAGGAGCTGGTGCACCGCTCCAACGCCGACCCCGCGATCCACGGCGTGATGATCGAGCTGCCGGTCCGGGACGGACTGGATCACGACCGGGTGCTGTCCATCCTGGATCCGAGGAAGGACGTGGATGGTCTGACCACCACCAATCAGGGCCTGATCCAGCAGGGTCGCGAGGACGAGGCGATCTGTCCCGCCACCCCGCAGGCCTGCATCCGCCTGGCCGAGACCGTTGGCCCCCTGTCCGGCGCGGTGGTCGCCGTCGTCGGCCGCGGACCGACGGTCGGCAAGCCGCTGGCGGCCATGCTGATCAACCGCAGCGCCACGGTCACCGTCTGCCACAGCCGCACCCGCGACCTCGCCGCCGCCATCGCGCCGAGCCGCTTCGTCTTCGCCGCCACCGGGCGACCGGACCTGCTGACCGCGTCGAACGTGACCCGCGACCACGTGATCGTCGATGCCGGTATCGCCTACAAGGACGACAAGCTGGTCGGTGACTTCGACGCGTCGGCGACGGAGGCCGTGCACGCCTATACCCCGGTGCCGGGCGGGGTGGGCCGGGTGACCTCGGCGCTGATCTTCGCCAACCTGCTGAAATGCATGAACCTACAGGGGCTGGGCGCGTGATGACCGACGAGACGATCTTCGAGCAGTCCATCGCCGAGTTCCTGGACGCCACCGCCAGCGATGCGCCGGTGCCGGGCGGCGGGTCGGTCAGCTCCTACACCGCCGCCGCCGGCATGGGCCTGGTGGTGATGGCGTTGGAAGTTTCGGTCAAGAAGGCCGAGGACACCGCGCCCTTCGCCACCCTGATCGGGCGCGGCCGGGCGGTGATCGCCGAGCTCAAGACCAGCCTGGTCGCGGACATCGAGTCGTTCTCCGGCTACATGGCGACGCTGAAGATGCCGAAGAGCACCGACGCGGAGATCGCTGCCCGGAAAGCGGCGATGGGACAGGCGGCGGTGACATCGACGGCGGTCCCCGTCGCGGCGGCGGCGCATTGTGTCGAAGGCCTCAGGATCGCGGTCGAGGCCCGCGCCATCTGCCGCCCGACGATCCTCAGCGACGTTTATGCCGGCGCCAACCTGCTGGAGGCGTCCTGCCGGTCGATTCTGCTTAATGTCGACGCCAATCTCGGCGCGATTCCGGACGAGGCGGCGAGGGCCCGCTACGCCGAGGCGAAGGCGGAACTCCTTGGCGAAGCGGCGGACCTGCTGGCCAAGGCCACCGGCTGACCGGTCTCCGGGTCCGGACGCTGTGCTAGAGTCGGCCGGCATCGGGGCCGGATCGGAAGGTGCTGGCAGTGAGTGAAGACCAGGGACCGGCGGCCGCGCGGGCCGCCTCCAGACGGGCCGTCCTTCAGGATCCGGCGAACGCGGAAGCGCTGCGCGACGCCGATTGGCCGCCGCAGTCCCGCGCGGCCCTGCCGCGCGTGGGCCGTCTCGTCAACCGTCTGAAAGTGTTGTCCGGCCAGAGTCAGGCGCTGGTCTACATGGACGCGCGCATCCGGATGCTGCTGGAGAACCTGCAGCTGCGCATGCAGCGCTACCGTGCCGCGAACCTCTGGCAGGCGCCGGCGCCGAACGGGCAGCCGGTCGGCTTTCCGCTCGAGACCGCGGTGGCCGCGGCCTTCAAGAAGCTGATCGACGACTCCCGGGGCCAGTACGAGCGCCCGCTGCTCGACCTGATCGACCGGCGGATCGGGCCCGGCGACGTGTTCATCGATGTCGGCGCCCATGTCGGCTATGTCAGCGCCATGGCGGCGACCACCGGGGCCACGGTGTTCGCCATCGAGTTCCAGCGCGAACTGATTCCGCTGATCGAGCAGACCGCCACGCTCAACGGCTTCGACCTGCTGCGGGTCTTGCATCTGGGGGCGTCCCAGGAGGCCGGTCTGTCGGTGGCGATGCGCGGGCACCTCTCACCCGGGCAGAAGCTGGAGACCGCGCTGGAGCGCAAGATGCTGGGCGACGACCCGGCATCGGTGCTGAACGACTACGTCCCGGTGATGACCCTGGACCTTCTGTTCGACAGCGACACGCTGGCGCCTGCGCTGGTCAAGGTCGACGTCGAGGGCCATGAGATCGGCGTGCTCGAGGGGGGGCGCGGCCTGATCGCGCGAGGTCGGACCACCTTCGTGGTCGAGTTCCATCCGCATCTGGTGCAGGGCTACGGCCGCACGGCGGACGACCTGACGGCGCTGTTCCCCGCCGGCTGGCGGCTGTCGCAGCTGACCGATGACGGCCTCGTGGCCCTGACCTCGATGGCCGACGTCGTTCCGGACGCGTACGATCCCAATCCCAAGCTGGTATTCGAGCCTCCGGCCGCCTGATCCGGCGCAAGTCGACCCCTGGGCGGCCCCGTCGGAGCGTGCTTAACTTCCCGCAATGACCCACTGACATATTCGGGAGCACAGCGGTGAGCGATTACGACGTCATCATCACGGGCGGGACCGTGGTCAATGCGGCCGACACGCAGAAGGCCGACATCGGCATCAAGGATGGCCGTGTCGTCGCGCTCGCCGAGACCCTGACCGGGTCGGCCGCGCGCACCATCGACGCCTCCGGCCGTTACGTGCTTCCCGGCGGCGTCGACAGCCATTGCCACATCGAGCAACCGTCCTCCGGCGGTGGCCAGAACGCCGAGAGCTGGGAGAGCGGCACCCGGTCCGCCGCCTGTGGTGGCACCACCACGGTCATCGCCTTCGCCGCCCAGGAGAAGGGCAAGGGCGTGGCCCACATGGTTGAGGATTATCACCAGAAGGCGATGCAGGCCTGCATCGACTACAGCTTCCACATCATCATCAACGACCCGTCGGACGCGGTGATGACAGAGGAGCTGCCGACCCTGATCGAGGCCGGGCACCGCTCGCTCAAGCTGTTCATGACCTATCCGAAGAACCGGGTGAACGACACCGAGATCCTGCGGATCTTCGAGGCGGCGCGCCGCCACCAGGCGCTGGTCTGCGTCCATGCCGAGAACCACGACGCCATCATGTACATGACGGAGAAGCTGGTCTCGAACGGCTTCGGGCAGACCAAGTATCACGCCTGGTGCAAGCCGCCGCTGGTCGAGCGCGAGGCCTGCCAGCGGATCATCATGCTCTCCGAGCTGATGGACCTGCCGATCCAGATCTTCCACGTGACCTGCGAGGAGGCCGCCGAGGAGATCCGCCGGGCCCAGGCCCGCGGCGTGAAGGTCTTCGCCGAGACCTGCCCGCAGTATTTCGTGCTGACCGCCGACGACCTGGACGGTGAACAGCGGGTCGGCGCGCGGGTGCTGTGCTCGCCGGCGCCGCGCTCCGTCGCCGACCAGGAGGCGCTGTGGAACCATGTGCGCATCGGCACCATCGGCAATGTCACCTCCGACCACGCGCCCTACAACATCGACGCGCCGGACGGAAAGTTCTGGGCCGGCGACAACGCGCCGTTCAGCCAGATCGCCAATGGCGTGCCGGGGCTGGAGACGCGGATGCCGATCGCCTTTTCCGAGGGCGTGGTGAAGGGTCGGATCGACCTGCAGACCTTCGTCGCCATCACCTCGACCAACGCCGCCAAGCTGTTCGGCCTGTATCCGCAGAAGGGCCGCATCGGCATCGGCGCGGACGCCGACATCGTCATCTGGGACGCCGAGAAGGAAGTGACGATCACCCAGGACATGCTGCACCACGACACCGACTACACGCCGTACGAGGGCCTGGCGGTCACCGGCTGGCCGGCGGTGACCCTGTCGCGGGGCAAGGTGGTGTGGAACGACGGCGCGGCGGAATGCGAGGCCGGGTGGGGCAAGTTCCTGGCCCGGGCGCCGTATGACTACATCAGGCCGTCGGGGAAGTTCCCGACCCCGTTCAACCCGATCACCGGACAGATCGAGGGGTAGACGCGCGCCACCGCCAATCCGGGGCCGGCGGTCCTCCGTGGGTGCCGGCCGTCACAGACCGCGCGGCGTGAACACCAGCTTGGGGTTCGGGTCGCGCGGATCAGGCACCACATCGGTCATCGACACGATTTCCACCAGGCCGTCATCGGTCAGCTGATGCCAGGACCAGACCGAGCGGTCGAACGGCGCGACCAGGTCGTCCGGGCCGTGACCGTAAAGATGGATCAGGTGAGCGTGGAACTCGACGACGAAGATCGTCCGGGCCTCGGCGATCAGGCGCCTGGCGCCGGACAGCACCGCGATCTCGTGGCCCTCGACATCGACCTTGACGATCTTCGGGCGCAGCGCGTCGCCGACGAAGAGGTCGTCCAGAGCCATCATCGTCACGAAATCATCGGCGATGGAGCGCGGCTCGTCGTCCAGCGACCGCTCGGTCTCGCCCTCCAGGCCGGCGCCGAAATTGATGCCGGTCCGCCACATCGAGGTCAGGCCGGGGCCGGCGGAAAGGCCCATGTGCAGCGGTCGAACCAGGTCGAACTCGTTCAGCGTGGCCATCGCCTCGATCTGCGAGATCAGCTCGCGCTGGATCTCGACAGCGAACACCACCGCCCCGGCACTGGCGGCGACGGCGCTGACATAGCCGATATTGGCGCCGCCATCGACGAACACGTCGCCCGGCTTCAGCGTGGCGATCAGGTATTCGGCGAGCGCCTTCTCGTAGTAGGGCTCGAACTTATCCGCCATCTCCTTGAAGGCGACAGCCGACGGGTCGTCCAGCGGGAATCGGACCGTCTGACGGTTCGGCAGGGACAGCGACCAAGTCTTGCGGCTGCCGTGGCGGACCGCGCGTTCGTTGAGGACCTTGGCCAGCTCCTGCATGCGCCAGACCAGGAACCGGGGCGACAGGACGTATTGCGGCATCGCCTTGACGCTGACGCCGAGTGCTCCGATCCGGCGGAGCGCCACCGGCACTTTCATCAGCTCCGCCCGGTCATAGGGCGGCCAGTAGCCGCCGGCGAGCGCCGAGACGTCGGTCGGATCCTGGACCGCGACCCGACGAGCTTGGCTTTTGGTCTTGAAATCACTCATCATCAGGCCCCGGTCGGCGCGTTCATCTGCGCCGGATCCTAGCACACGCGTATCGCTGCCGCGAAGCGCCGGACCCGAGCCGAGACCGATGCCGCCGCTAGACACCCTACGACAATTCATCATCCAGCATGCCGGCGATGAGCGCATGATCGCCCGGCGCATTCTGCTCGCGCTGTATCGCGGCGAGATGACCGCGGATGAGGCGGCGGGGCTGCTGAAGCACGTCTTCCGGCTGGCGCATTTCGTGACGGTCTTCGAGTACCTGGCGGTCTTCCTGGTCGCCACGCGCGGCCGGCTGCCCGACCCGAAGACGCTGACCAACTCACCGCCCGCCCAGGCACTCTACGCGCCCTTCGCGGTCTGGCTGAAGCAATGCCTCGTCGACGGCGAGCTGTCGATGCCTCCGGTCAACGAGACCCAGGGCATGGTGTTCGTCAGCACCATGCTCGACGGGGTCGAATCCCACCTCCTGAGCCTTCGCGCCCGGGATCAGGCGCTGCGGGTCTCCGAACTGCGCCGGCAGATCGACGAGACCTGGCGAGACCAGGGGCCGACCTGGGTGCTGTCCTCGACCTTCAGCAGCAATATCGGCCATTTCGCCTATGCCGCCACCCTGTTGACCCTGCGCGAGGCCGGCGTTCTCGCCGCGCCGCCGATCGCCATGTTGAAGGGCAACACCCGCAACCGCTTCCTGTGGAACCGGTTCGAACCGCATATGATCGACGCCATGCCGTCCGGGATCGCCTATGCGGAGATGATCAGCGCCCGAAAGCGCTACACGGTGTCGTCGGGCGGCTCGGTCACCATGAGCGAGCTGGTTTCCGAGGCGGCGCGAAGCTGGACCGGCGGGGCACCGTTCCTCACCCCCGACCCGGACCTGGTGGCGCGCGGGTCGGCGGCGCTGGCGGAACTCGGTGTACCGGCCGATGCGCCCGTGGTGACGATCCATGTGCGCGAGGGCGGCTACAACGACAACGTCGCCTCGGTCATGCGGTTGCGCGATGCCCGGTTCGACAGCTACGGCGAGGCGATCCGCCGGCTGGTGGTGACCGGGTTCACGGTGGTTCGGCTCGGCGATGATTCGATGGCGCCGGCCCCGGCGACCGAGGGGCTGATCGACTACCCTTTTTCCGACGCCAAATCCGACTGGATGGACATCTATCTGGCCAGCCGCTGCCGCTTCCACATCGGGACCTCATCGGGCATGTCGTTCATCCCGCTGATGTTCGGTCGACCGGTGCTGTTCACCAACTTTCCGACCCTGGCGCATCTGGTCTGCACGCCGGCGACGGTCACCCTGCCGAAACTGCTGACGACGGCGGCCGGCGAGGTCGTGCCGTTCGAGGCCTATTGCCGCGGCCATGGCGACATCCTGGAGGCGTCGGACACGGTGATGCACGACCTCTCGGTTGCCGACAACGCGCCGGAGGACTTGGCCGAGGCGGCGGCGATGATGGTCGAGCATATCGACCCGGAGACCGGTCGGGCGGCGTTTCCCGAGCAGCTGTTCTCCCGCGCCCGGTCGACCCTGGCGACGCGGCCGCAGATTCCCGACTGGTTCCTAGACCGCCACTATCCGGTGGGCTCGACGTAGCCGGGCGGGCAGAACAGCAGTTTGACGTTCTCGACCGAGGGCGCGTGCACGAAGTCCCGGCCGGACGGGTCGATCGGACGGCGCGTGCCGTCATCCTCCAGCACCTCCCGGCTCCAGCCGTCGGGCACCATGGTCAGGATCTCCGCCGGCTGATGGCCGAAATCAGCCACAACGTGGGGGTGGAACTCGATCAGGAACCGGGTTTTTCCCCGGGCGATCAGGGCGGCGGCGCCCTTCAGCGCTTCGAACTCGTAGCCTTCGATGTCGATCTTCACCAGATCGGGGATGGCTCCCTCGCGGGCGAACAGGGTGTCGAGGCGCATGCAGGGAACCGGGTCGAACAGCGCCTTGTCGAGCGCGTCGGGCGGTGGGGCGGAAATCTCGTCCTCGACCCGCAGGCCGGGGGTGGGATTGAAGCGGACGTTGAAGATCAGCCCGTCGTAGTTGCCGATCGCGGCGTTGATGACATGCGCGCGGTCGAGCTCGTTGGCCCAGAGGTTGCGCTTCACCTCGAGCAGCAGGTCGGGGTGCATCTCGCAGGCCAGGACCCTGGCGCCGGCCGCCCCGAGAATTGTCGTGTAGTAGCCGACATGGGCGCCGATATCGGCGACGAACTCGCCGCGCCGCCCGGCGGCGATCAGGTATCGCAGCACACCGGGCTCGTAGCCGTCACCCTCGCGGTCCAGCAGCGCGAGGAAGGCGCGGGCGGCGTCGGTGCCGGTGCTGAACTTCAGGGGGCCGATCCCGGCCACGTCGCGCGTCTCGAACGGGCCGGTCTGCTCGGCGACGGCGGTGCGGTGGCGGAAGGTGCGGTCAATCCGCGACAGCATGCTGGTCTGCCGCGCGATCGAGTCGGCGGGCACGCCGAGGGCCGCCAGCCATCGCAGCACGTTCAGCGACCGCCGGATGTCGTGGCGGGACCGGGAGAACGACAGCAGGGCGGCGAGCGCCATCGGGTTGTTCGGATTGGCGGCAGCCCCGGCGATCGCCTGCTTCAGATCGTTGGTCGCCAAAGATCATCCTCTCCCGAGCCGGCGTGCGGGCCGTCGCGCCGCAGACGGCATTGCACCTCTTTTCGCATACCGGCGCCGATCCTAAACTAACGCTGCAACCCTATCATCTATCGAGGACCGAACCGCCATGAGCCGGATCATCAACATCGCCGCCGCCCAGATGGGCCCGATCGCGCCCGAGGAGTCGCGCGTCAGCGCGGTCAACCGGATGATCGACCTGCTGAAGCAGGCCAAGGAGCGCGGCGTGAAGCTGGTCGTCTTCCCCGAGTTGGCGCTGACCACGTTCTTCCCGCGCTACTACGAGGAGGACATCTCGAAGATGGATCCGCACTACGAGCGCGGCGAAATGCCGACGCCCGAGTGCAAGCCGCTGTTCGAGAAGGCCAAGGAGTTCGGGATCGGCTTCTATCTCGGCTATGCCGAGCTGACCGAGGATGGCCACCGATACAACACCGCGATCCTGGTCGACGACACCGGCAGGATCGTCGGCAAGTACCGCAAGGTGCACCTGCCCGGCCATGCCGAGCACGAGCCGCAGCGGCCCTGGCAGCACCTGGAGAAGCGCTATTTCGAGCCGGGCGATCTCGGCTTCCCGGTCTGGCGGACCATGGGCGGCATCATGGGCATGGCGATCTGCAACGACCGCCGCTGGCCGGAGACCTACCGCGTCATGTCGCTGAAGGGGGCGGAGGTCATCATGCTCGGCTACAACACGCCGGACGTGAACACCTCGGCGCCGGAGCCGAACCACCTGCGCATGTTCCACAACCACCTGGTCATGCAGGCCAGCGCCTATCAGAACTCCTGCTTCGTCATCGGTACCGCGAAGGCGGGAATCGAGGATGGCTGCATGCTGATCGGCGGCTCCTGCATCATCCAGCCGTCCGGCGAGATGGTGGCCCAGGCCTCGAGCCTCGGGGACGAGCTGATCACCGCTGCCTGCGACCTGGACCTGGCGAAGATGGGCAAGGAGACGGTGTTCAACTACGCCCGCCACCGCCGGATCGAGCATTACGGCATCATCACCGAGCAGACCGGCGTGATCGAACCGCCGCTGGAGGAGGCGGCGGAGTAGGGGGCGCCGCCACGCTTCTCGCCTAACCTGTCATCCCGGTCGACCAACGGGAGGACCGGGACCCGGGTCTAACGGCGGTCGGGTCCCGGCCGTCCCCCGGCACAAGGCCGGGCTCCACCGGGATGACAAGGGCGATGAAGGGCTCAGTGCAGCCCCTTCACCGCCGCCGCCTTGACCGGCCGTCTCGTCGTCAGCATCGACCGTGCCTCCTCGGCCTTGCTTCTTCAGCAGTACGACAGACATGGCGTGTTCCATGTGTGCCAACCTGTGCTCTTTCCTGCCAGTGAGCGCAGTCGACTATCGTTGTTGATGCAATAGGAAAAATCATATATCTTTTGAAAATCAGCTATGGAGACGGTCATGACGATTGTTTGTTCGAAATTCGGTCCTGCAGGCGGTGTCAAATGGGATGGTGTCGCAGTCCAGGGGTATGATGGGCAAGTCGTTCGATGCGTTCGGGTACGTGAGAACAAAGTTCGCTGCGAGGTCTATGGTGGCCGCGTTTGGGGACGAGGCGGCGACGGTCGTGAAAATGAGATCGAGTGCAAGGGCGTTGCCGTCGTTGAGGCTGACGAAAATGGTGTCGAGGTCTACTGTCAACGAGGCGGGCTCACGTCCTAGGCGATCGACCAGTTGTTGATTTGACCGCTGGTCATAAGCTATTGAAAAATCAAACAGGTCTAGGTGAGCTTGTTGTTCGCAGAAACACGTGTGTCGACGTTTGTGAGTTCACCACCGCAGTGCGGGGATGTTGCGGATAGGAATTTTAGTATCATATTGATGAATGGTTGTTTATGGTCGGGGGTCTCAGTGCGGCAAATCTGATGCGTGGTCGGCAGATGATGGTCAGAGCTGTCAGACACTGTTGCTACGTCGCAGTTGCAGTGTTGGTCTGGCTGCTGCCTACGGGGGTGGCGGGCGGCCCGAACAGCGTGATGCTTCCCGATTTTGACGTCGAGTTCTGTCTCGAAAACGGGGCCGGTCTCCGGGTGGGTCTCGGACTGGCAGTCGAGGTCACCGACGCGCGCCAAGCGCGTGGTGCGGAAACACGGGCTGGGGAACTTGTGATGCGTGCCAGGCGGATTCTTCAAGCGAACAACTGTGGTTACTTTCTGGGCGATGATGTGCGGGGAACGGAGATCCTTAGACGTCTGCGTGAAGCGCTATGGCCCGTATTCGTGGACGTCCTCGGGGAACAAGGGTTCAGCGATATCCTTTTCCGAGAGCTGATTATTCGGGGCTCGCCATCGGACAAGTGACGATAGCCTGCTCTATGTTTGGCTCAGCCCTTTCACCGCCGCCGCCGGGGCCTTGACCGGCCGTCTCGTCGCCAGCATCAGCCGGGCCTCCTCGGCCTTGCCCTGCCGCAGGAGCACGCCGAGCATCGCGTATTCGACCAGGTCGCGCTGCGCCCGGCTGCCGCCGATTCGCTCGTGGTCGGCCATGGTGCGGGCCAGATGCGACTCCGCTTCGGCCCAGCGCCCGCCGGTGATCGCGGCGAAGGCGTCCGCCAGTTCCCGTACAACGTCGGCGGCCGGACCCTTGGCGTCGCTTGCGATCTTCGCCACCGCCGCGTCGTTGCCGGCCATCGCGTGGGCCAGGGCCGCGTGCACGTCGGCGAAGGCGATCGCCGGGTTGGGGAAGCGCTTGGCCGCGTAATCGCTCAGGACCCGCCAGCGCTCCGCCGGGACGTCCACCCCGGCGAGACCGGCGCGGTAGAGCAGGGCGGCGGCGTCGGTCAGCACGTTGATCGGCGGTCCCCACGCGCCGCCATCGGTCCCATCGCCCGGTGCGACATCGGCGTCGTAGACCCGCCACATGGTCTCGACATCGCCGCTCTCCATCGCCCAGAGCGCGATGTGCCAGGAGATGTGGCAGTGCAGCTGGCCGGCCTTCGCGTAGTCCCGCGTCCAGTCCGCGATGTAGCCGTAGCCGGCCGCCGTCTCGCCGGCCTCGTAATACACGTGCGCGCGGATATGGGCGCCGTGGGCGTTGCGGGGATTGAGGGCGAGACTGCGTTCGATGGTGTCGGTCGCCGGCCCGGTTTGGCCGGCCTCGACCTGCGAGAAGGCGTGCTGGCACAGGAACCACCAGTCCTCTCCGTAATGCGGGGCCAGGGCGGCGGTGAAGGCGAGCTGCTCGGCCTCGCGCCCGGGCTGGCCGCTGAAGCCGATCAGGCCGAACACGCCGGTGCAGGTCTGCGCCACCAGAGCGTCGCGGGGATGCTCCAGCAGGTGGGCGCGGATCGCCTTGTACGCCGCCGGACCCTGGCCCGAGACCAGCAAGCCGAGCGCGTTCACATGCGCTGCCTCGCGCCCACTCAGGCGCGTCGCCAGCTCCTGGGACCGGCCGGCGGGGGTGGCGACGTCGTGGCCCTGGCCCATCGCCTGGCGGATGCGCGCCAGCCCGATCTGGCCCAGCGCGAAGTCCGGATCGGCGGCGACGGCGGCCTCGAACGCCTCCTCGGCGCCGGCCTCGGCGGCAAGGAACCGGTCGACGCCGTCGACATAGGCGTCGCGGGCGGCAGTGGAGCCGGTCGAAAGCGTGTTGCCGTAGCGGTCCTGGAGCATCGGGTCGTCCTGTCCTGACGTGGTGCGGCGTGTATGCTCGCGCGTATGGCAAGCCGACTTCAATACTCTCAGGCACCCCGATGAAGCGCCGTCTCGATCAAATTCTCGTCGACCGCGGTCTCGTGGAGTCGCGAACCCGCGCCCAGGCCCTGGTGATGGCCGGCAAGGTGTTCTCCGGCGAGCGCAAGATGGAGAAGGCCGGCCAGCAGGTCGCCGAGGACATCGCGCTCGAGGTCCGCGGCCAGGACCATCCCTGGGTATCTCGCGGCGGCCTCAAGCTCGCGCACGCGCTGGAGCATTTCGGCATCGACCCGGCGGGGGCGGTGGCGATCGATGTCGGCGCCTCGACCGGCGGCTTCACCGACGTGCTGCTTCAGGGCGGCGCGAACCGGGTCTATGCGGTCGATGTCGGCCACGGACAGCTTGCCTGGAAGCTGCGCAGCGACGATCGCGTCGTGGTGCTGGAGAAGACCAACGCCCGCCACCTGACCGCCGATCAGGTGCCCGATCCGGTCGACATGGTGGTCTGCGACGCCAGCTTCATCTCGCTCAAGACCGTGCTGCCGGCGGCGATGGCGCGGGTGAAGCCGGGCGGCCGGCTGGTCGCGCTGATCAAGCCGCAGTTCGAGGCCGGGCGCGCCCAGGTCGGCAAGGGCGGCGTGGTGCGCGATCCCGAGGTGCATGCGGCGGTCTGCGCCGACATCCGGGACTGGTTGGTGGCGCTGGACGGCTGGCAGGAGGAGGGGGTGGTGCCCTCGCCGATCACCGGTCCCGAGGGCAATGTCGAATTCCTGATCGCCGCGCTCCGCGTGTGATACGCTCGCGGCGGTGGGGTACGGCGCGCTCGATGTGCGCGATGAGCGGGAGAGGCGAGGATGAGCACGCTCGGTGGAGATCCGCCTGCCGTCGGCAGCGAGGCAGGCCCCAGCGCGCCGGCGCCGGACGTCCCGCGCCTGGGACTGCCGAAGCCGTCCTCCGCCACGGCACTGACCCGGCTCAACGAGATGGTCGTCGCGGCCCTTGGCGCGGCCCAGCGGGATTGGGTGCGCGGGCTGCAGACGACCCGGGGCGCCGCCGCCGGGGTCGAGGGGCTGGATGACCGCATCGCCGAGCGTCTCGACCATGTCGAGGCCCGCCGCCAACGCAACATCGAGGCGATCCTGCAGCGTGCGGTCCGGATCCTGCCGGACGCGGTCGCCGACGGCGCGCCGGACCCGGACTGGGCGGCGACCTTCTTCAGCCACGCCGCCGACACCGCGGATCCCGAGTTCAGTCGGGTCTGGGCCCGTCTCCTGTTGCAGGAGGCTGGGCGCCCGGGGTCGGTGCCGCGCAGCGTCCTCACCCGACTGCCCGGTGTCTCCAAGAGCGGGCTGTCCCTGTTCCGGCGGTTCGCGGCCTTCGCAGTGAACAACTTCGTCGTCCGTCTCGACCAGGACTTCTTCGACGAGAAGGACCTGACGTCCGATGACATCCTGCTGCTGGAGGAATACGGCCTGATCCGGACCAACCGGGACCTGAACCGGGTGTTCCAGAGCCAGCGCGAGGACCGGTTCTCCACCAACCTTCTCTACGCCGACAAGGCGCTGCGCATCACCCACGTCCAGGCCGACAAGCAGCTGGTGCTGTCCTGCTACCGGCTCACCGAATTCGGGACCGCGCTCGCCCGCGCCCTGTTCGACGAGGGCGAGGTGCGGTCCGATACCGACTACATCATCGAAGTGGTGCGCCTGCTGCAGCGCCAGGGCTTCCACACCGCCCAGGCCGACATTCTGGAGCGGTCCGACGAGCAGGTGGTTTCCAAGCACACCCCGTTCTGCGAGATCGTGGCGTTGGGGCGTTGATCGGGCCGCCGACTACCTCTCAGCCGTGACATCGGTCCGGGTGTACGGCCTGGTCCCAAGCGATAGCGGGGTCAGGCGGGCCGGGTCGAGGCGGCGGTGCGCCGGACCGTCCCCGCGGTCCTGAGCGTACCTAGAACAGCGATTCGATGAACACGGCCTCGATCATGTCCGGATAGCGCTGCGAGAGCTTGGCCTGCGTTTCCAGCTTGAACAGCTCGATCTGCTCACGGCTCGGGCGGCCCTGCTCGAACAGTTTGACGGCCAGCGGATAGACGATGCCGTTCACCGCCCATTTCTGCCCGTCCAGGGTGACCTTGTCTTGCTCCGTGATGGCCTGGATCGCCACGCGGATCCGCGCTTCGAGCGGCTGACCCCTGACGAAGATGGAGATCGAGAACGGGCCGACCGGCAAGACCCTGGGGCCAACGACGCGACGGTACTGGATCTCGCGGTTGAACTGCTTGTGCTGCTTGCGGAGTTCCTTCTCCGCTTCCTTGCGTTCCCGCGTCGAGCTGGTGTCGTCCTGTTCCTGGGCCCAAGCCGGGCCAGGGACCGCGGCGACGGCGACGAGTGCCGTTGCGAACATCACGGAGAGCAATGCGGCGCGAAGGCGCGGGCTTTTCATGGCGTCGTCTCCGACTGTCGACCGACGGGCGCTATCGTATCACGGGCAGGGGCGCGCGGGTCTGAATCCGCCCGGCCGTTTCGTCGAGGCCCCAGGCCTCGGCCGCTCCTCCCACGATATGCGCATAGCGGACGACCGTGGCAAGGGCCCGCACCGCCGCAGAGATGTCGCGGTCCCGCACCAAGTCGATTAGCTCGTCCCAGGGGTCGTCCTCTTCGGGATAGCGAACCCGCTCGACCGGCGCGTCCGGGGCGATGCCGACCGCCTGCCGCGCCAGCTGCAGGGCCTCCTCGTAGCCCCCGACGGCATCGACGAGACCGACACGCCGCGCGTCCTCGCCGGTCCAGACCCGTCCGCGGGCAAGCGCGTCGATCTCGTCGGCCGAGAGCCGCCGGGCATCGGCAACCCGGTCGGTGAAATCGGTGTAGATGGCGTCCAGCAAGCGGCGCAGTCGGTCACGTTGGCTGTCGGTGAAGGGAGCGGTCGGAGAGAACATGCCGGCGTTCTCGCCGATGCTGATCCGGCCGACGGTCACATCCCAATCCCGCAGAAGCGCCCCGGCGCTGATCTTGCCGCCGAGGGTGCCGATGGACCCGGTGAGGGTGGCCGGATGCGCCAGGATGTGGTCGGCCGCCAGGGCCGCGAAATAGCCGCCGGACGCCGCCACATCGGCGAAACTGACGATCACCGGACGCCCGCTCTCTCGAACCCGCTCGACGGCGTGGCGGATGGTGTCGGAGGCGACGTAGGATCCGCCCGGGGACGAGACCCGCAGGATCAGCGCCTTGGCCTCGGGATCGGCGCGCACGGCGTCCAGGGCCGCGACCACCGGTTCCGAGGCGGCGTCGCCGCCGCGCCCGAACCCATCGCCGCCGCCGCGCACGATCGTGCCATCCAGATGCACCAGCGCGATGCGGGTGCCCTCCGCGTGCGGCGATCCGGCGTCGTCGAGATAGCGACCGGCGTCGACGCTGTCGCCGTCCAGCATGTCGCGGGCATCCTCGCGGTAGCCCAGGGTGTCGATCAGCCCGTTGGCGACCGCCTCACGGGCCAGCAGCGGACCGCCGTCCACCACCGCCTGAACCGACCCGCCGCCGAGCCGGCGGGCGGTGGCGATTCCGCTCACCACCTGGCCGAACAGCGATTCCGCCACCCGGGTCATGTTCTCGCGCAGGGCCGCCGGCATGCGGCGCTCGGTGACGGCGCTGGCCGCGCCCTTGTACTCGTAGCGCTGTTCAAACTCGGCGCGCAGCCCGGCGCGGTCGAGCAGGCCGGCGGCGAAGGGGAACTCCATCTGCAGACCGGTCAGGGCCAGCAGGCCGGAGGGCTGCAGCCAGATCCGGTCGAAAGCGCTGGCCAGGTAGTAGGGGCCATTGCCGGTCGACTCGAAGCTGTCGGCGAAGGCGATTGTGGTCTTGCCGGCGCTGCGGAAGCGGAACACCGCGGCCCGCAGCTCCTGCGCCTGGGCGATGCCGAGCGAGACGTTGGACAGGTCGGCGAACAGGCCGACCACACGGTCATCGGCGGCCGCCCGGTCCAGAACGTCGACATAGTCGATCATCGACAGCGGCGCGTCGTCGGCGAGCAGGCTCGAGATCGCCGGCAGGATCGGCGCCTCGTCGATCTCGCCACTGAAGTCGAGGCGCAGGACGATGCGGTCCGGCAGCGGGTCGTCGCCGGTGAAGGCATCCGCCCACCACAGGCCGGCTGCCGTGAGCCCGGCGACCAGCAGCACCGACATCACGCCGATGGTGGCGAAGAGTCCGACAAAAAAGCGGCGAACCATCCCAAGCGTCCGAACGGGTTGCGATGCCCTAGACTATGTGTTGCCGGGGCCGGATGTCGAACGCTCCGCGCGATTCGACCGATCCTTGCCGACCGTTTCGGGGTCCTCGACCGCCGTCTGCTCGAAGCGGTCGCTCAGATGGATATCCGTGGTCTCCAGACGCCCTGGGCCGAGATTGTGGAATTTGTGCGGAACATTGGCGGGGCCGAAGACGATATCGCCGGCGGACGCCTCGATTTTCTCGCCGCCCACGGTGAAGAGCGCCCGGCCCTGACGGATGATGAACAGCTCGTCATAGGTGTGGACGTGCAGCCGCGGCCCGGCGCCGACCTTGTCGGTTGAGTAGAACAACACGGTGATGTCGGTGCCGATGTCGCCGCCCTCGAACAATCCGTTCCAGGGCGCACCGCCGTCACCGTCATCCTCCGACCACTCGCTGCGGGGGATGCGGGCGGGTTTCGACGTCATGGGAAAGCTCCGGGCGGGTCTGGTGTGTCGGCCGCATATGGGCAGCCGACCCGGCCGGCGCAATCACTCGCCGATCGGCCCCACCTGCGCCTCGTGGCGCATCAGGTGGTCCAGCAGGACGCAGGCCATCATCGCCTCACTCACCGGGACCGCGCGGATGCCGACGCAGGGGTCGTGCCGGCCCTTGGTGATCCCGTCGACCTGTTTGTCCATCCGGTCGATCGCAGCGCGCTTCCATCGGGGAGACCCCAGCGACACTAAACCAAAACATTTGTTTCATTGGATGATCATCGAACGGCGATACGAGGTTCAAATTAGCTCTGCAAGTTGCGCCCATAGCAGGAGGCAACATGCAGAATGAAGAACGCTCCCCGATTATCGACGTCGTCAATGTCTCCAAGACGTTCGGCAACGGTCGGCGTGCCCTGATCGACGTCTCCGTCGAAATCGGCAAAGGCGAGATGGTCGCGTTGATCGGCGCCTCCGGATCGGGGAAGTCCACTCTTATTCGTCACATTGGCGGCCTGATCATGGCCAACCGGGGTCCGGACGGCGGCTCGATCCGGGTCTTCGGAGAGCCGGTGCAAGAGCGCGGCGGGCTTTCGAAGGACGTGGCCAGGGTCCGGCGCCGGCTCGGTGTCATCTTCCAGCAGTTCAATCTGGTGCCACGGCTGACGGTGCTGACCAATGTCCTTGCCGGCCGCCTTGGCCGCATTCCGAGGTGGCGCGGGACGTTGATGATGTTCTCGCGAGAGGAGAAGCAGCGCGCGATGCTCGCGTTGAGCCGGGTGGGCATCGAGATCACGGCGCGTCAGCGGGCCTCCACGCTTTCCGGTGGCCAGCAGCAGCGCGCGGCGATTGCCCGCTGCCTCGTCCAGGAGTCGGAAGCGATCCTGGCCGACGAGCCGATCGCCTCGTTGGACCCGGCATCGGCCCGCCGCGTGATGGAGATCCTCTCCGACATCAACCAGCGCGAGGGCACGGCGGTACTGGTCTCCCTGCACCAGGTCGAATACGCCCGGCGCTATTGCAGCCGGACGATCGCCATGCGCGACGGCCGTATCGTTTTCGATGGCCCGTCGCGTGATCTGACGACGAGTTTCCTGCGCGAGATTTATGGCGAGGCGAGCGAGGAACTGATCCTCCCCGACGCGGAGGATTTCGCTCAGCCCACGGCACCGGCGGACGCTCCCCGCCTCGCGCTCGCTTGACCGCCCACCATCCCGTCCACCGACAAGGAACGAAAACCATGTCCAGAATGTCCCGCGTCGTCTCCGCCGCCGTGCTGGCCGCCGGCCTTACCGTCGCCGCTCTGCCGGCCCTCGCCGAGCGCGAGAACCCGGAACAGCTCAACTTCGGCATCCTCTCCACCGAGTCCAGCTCCAAGCAGCGCGAGAAATGGGGACCCTTCCTGAAGGCCATGGAAGACAACATCGGCCTGCCGGTGAAGCCTTTCTTCGCGTCCGACTATGCCGGCGTCATCGAAGGCATGCGCTTCGATAAAGTGGATGTGGTCTGGTACGGCAACAAATCCGCCATGGTCGCGGTCGACCGCGCCGGCGCCGAGGTCTTCGCCCAAACCACCGAGGCCGATGGCGACGCCGGGTACTGGTCGGTGATGGTCACCCACAAAGATTCCGGGTTGACCTACGAAGACGTCATGAAATGCGACAAGACGTTGAACTTTGGGATCGGCGATCCGAACTCGACCTCCGGCTTCCTGGTGCCGTCGACCTTCATCTTCGCGAAAGAGGGCGTCAATCCCAAGGACTGCTTCAAGACGGTCCGTAACGCCAACCACGAGACCAACCTGATCTCCGCCGCGACCAAGCAGGTGGATGCGGCGGTCGCCTCCTCGACCGGCATGTACTCCCGCCTGAAGAAGGCCAACCCGGAGCTTTTCGCCGAGTTGGTAGAGATCTGGCGCTCCCCGCTGATCGCGTCGGATCCGATGGCTTGGCGCCCGGAGCTCAACGCGGATCTCAAGGCCCGGATCATGAACTTCTTCATGACCTACGGCCGTTTGGGAACCGATGAGGAGGTCAAGACGGCGCGGGAGGTCCTTGCCGTGATCGACATGGGCCCGTTCGTTCCGTCCTCCAACGCCCAACTCTGGCCGTTCTATGAGATGGACCAGATCCGTCAGCGCATGTCGATCGAGGGCGACAACACCATGTCCGCGTCCGAGAAGACGGAGAAGATCGAGATGATCAACACCAAGATCTCGGAAATCCGGGCCGCCGCCTCCGCCCGTCCGCGCAAGTAGTCCGCGCCAGAACAACCATCCAAGCTCCCCTGGGCCGGCGGAAACGCCGGCCCAGATGCTTTCCGCGGTTACCCAGGATTGAAACGATGTCCACAGCTGCAGCACATCTCGAGACCCGCCTGGAAGACGTCTCGGTTCCCGGCCGCACACGCAAGGAACAGGTCTTCGACTGGCTCCTGTGGGGGGCGTTCCTGGTCATGCTCGTGTGGAGCTTCGTGCCCTCCGACATGCATCGCTTCGGCGAAATCTTCACCGGCGGCGGCAACATGGCGATGCTGCTGGGCGATTTCCTGGAGCCGAACTTCCGGTACTGGCGCACCTATCTTGACCTGATGCTCGAGACGGTTCAGATGGCGGTCTGGGGGTCGTTCCTATCCGTGGTCTTGGCGGTCCCGTTCGGTTTGCTCTCCTCGGCCAATCTGGCGCCGACGTGGGTGCACTTTCCCGTTCGTCGCTTGATGGATGCCTTCCGTGCGATCAACGAATTGGTCTTCGCCCTGATCTTTGTGGCGGCCGTCGGGCTGGGGCCGCTTGCCGGCGTGCTCGCGCTCACCATCCACACGATCGGGACGCTGGCGAAGCTCTTCTCGGAAGCGGTCGAGGCGATCGACCCGCGCCCTGTCGAGGGCATCCGGGCCACCGGGTCCAGCCGGTTCCAGGAGGTCGTCTATGGCGTGATCCCTCAGGTGCTCCCGCTCTGGATCTCGTTTTCGCTCTATCGCTTCGAGGCCAATGTCCGGTCGGCGACGGTGCTCGGGATCGTCGGCGCGGGCGGGATTGGCATGTCGCTTTCAGAAGCATTGCGCGGCTTCGACTACGCGGCCGGCGCCAGCATCCTCATGATCATCCTGGTTACCGTCTCCCTGTTCGACATCTTCGGTGCGCGGTTGCGGAAGGTCGTGATCGACGGGGAAGAGCATGTGAAGTTCGTCGTCTTCCTCGCCTTTCTGACGGCGATCATCATCGGCATCGAGATCGTGCTGCGGATGGGACCGTCGGTGTAGACCCGGCGCGCGGTTGGCCCCTAGCGGAGCCCCGCCCTATGGCGTGATTGGCCCCACCTGCGCCTCGTGGCGCATCAGGTGGTCCAGCAGCACGCAGGCCATCATCGCCTCGCCCACCGGGACTGCGCGGATGCCAACGCAGGGGTCGTGCCGGCCCTTGGTGATCACGTCGACCTCGTTGCCGAACCGGTCGATCGAGGCGCGCGGGGTCAGGATCGAGGAGGTCGGCTTCACCACGAAGCGCACCACCACCTCCTGGCCGCTCGAGATGCCGCCGAGGATGCCGCCGGCGTGGTTCGACAGGAACACCGGCTTGCCGTCCTCGATCCGCATCTCGTCCGAGGCCTCGTGGCCGGGAATCGAGGCCGACGCGAAGCCGTCGCCGATCTCCACGCCTTTGACCGCGTTGATGCTCATCATCGCCGCCGCCAGGTCGGTGTCGAGCTTGCCGTAGATCGGCTCGCCCAGACCGGCCGGCACGCCGGTCGCCACGGTCTCGATCACAGCACCAGCGGAGGATCCCGACTTGCGGACCCCGTCGAGGAACGCCTCCCACTCGCGGGCCGCGACCGGGTCGGGGCAGAAGAACGGGTTGTGCTCGACCTCGGCCCAGTCCCAGCGCGACCGGTCGACCGTGTGCGGGCCGACCTGCACCAGGGCGCCGCGGACCGAGAACGCGTTGCCGAGCCGGCGCGCCAGCACCTTCTTGGCGACCGCCCCCGCCGCCACCCGCATCGCCGTCTCGCGCGCCGATGAGCGCCCGCCGCCACGGTAGTCGCGGATGCCGTACTTGGCGTCGTAGGTGTAGTCCGCGTGGCCCGGACGGTAGCGGTCCTTGATCTCGCCGTAGTCCTTGGAGCGCTGGTCCTGGTTGTGGATCACCAGGCTGATCGGCGTCCCGGTGGTTTCGCCCTCGAACACGCCGGACAGGATCTCCACCGTGTCGGGTTCGCGGCGCTGGGTGGTGTGGCGCGACTGCCCGGGACGACGGCGGTCCAGGTCATGCTGGATGTCGGCCTCGGTGAGCGGGATTCGCGGCGGCGCCCCGTCGATCACGCAGCCGATTGCCGGCCCGTGGCTTTCCCCCCAGGTGGAAACCCGGAAGACCTGGCCGAAGGCATTGCTGGCCATGAGTGCTGATCCCGTTCCGGTCAGACCACGGAGATGTCCGGGGCGTCCACCGCCTTCATGCCGACGATGTTGTAGCCACAGTCGACATGGTGAACCTCGCCGGTCACGCCGGTCGACAGGTCCGACAGAAGGTACACCCCGGCGCCGCCGACATCCTCCAGGGTGACGTTGCGGCGCAGCGGCGAGTTGTACTGGTTCCACTTCAGGATGTAGCGGAAATCGCCGATGCCGGAGGCGGCCAGGGTCTTCATCGGCCCGGCCGAGAGACCGTTCACCCGCACCCCCTGGTCGCCGAGATCGACCGCGAGGTAGCGGATGCTCGCCTCCAGCGCCGCCTTGGCGACGCCCATGACGTTGTAATGCGGCATCACCCGCTCGGCCCCGTAATAGGTAAGCGTCAGCAGGCTGCCTCCCGCGGTCATCAGCGGGGCGGCGCGCTTGGCGACCGAGGTGAACGAGTAGCAGGAGATGTCGAGGGTGCGCAGGAAGTTGTCGCGCGACGTATCGAGATACTTGCCCTTGAGCTCGTCCTTGTCGGAATAGGCGATGGCGTGGACGACGAAGTCGATGCCGCCCCAGGCCTCGCCGACCCGTTCGAAGGTCCGGTCGATGCTCGCCTCGTCGGAGACGTCGCACGGCTCGACCAGGGTGCTGCCCAACTGCTGGGCGAGCGGCCGGACCCGTTTCTCCAACGCCTCTCCGAGATACGTGAAGGCCAATTCCGCGCCCTGCTCGGCGGCGGCCTTCGCGATGCCCCACGCGATGGAACGATCGTTCGCCACGCCCATGATCAGGCCGCGCTTACCCGCCATGATGCGGGGATCTTTAGTCATTTAAGCCCTCGATATCGCCGGTCCGCAGACAGTCCCGCATCCTACACCATCGCCCCGGCCTCGCAAGCGAGCGTGCCCTGGCTCGATCCCTGGCCCTGTCGTGATAGACTGCGGCCATGACAGCCCCGTCCCAGCCTCCCTCCGGCAGCCGTCTCGACGCGTGGCGCGCGGCGCGGACGACCCGGATCGTCGAGGATATTGGCAACTACGTCGTCTACGCCGTGCGGCGGTTCTACGCCGACCAGGGCGCGCAGGCGGCGGGAGCGCTGACCTATACGACCCTGCTGGCGCTGGTGCCGCTGCTGGCGATCGCCTTCGCCATCTTCTCCGCCTTTCCGGCCTTCGAGGCGATCCAGGACCGGCTTGAGTCCGTCCTGTTCGAGAACTTGGTGCCGGAGGTCGGCAACGAGGTGCGCGGCTATATCAGCGGCTTCACCCGGAACACCACCAACCTGACGGCGGTCGGCGTCGTCGCGCTCGGGGTTTCGGCGGTGCTGCTGCTGGCGACGGTCGAGAGCACGTTCAACCGGATCTGGCGGGTCGAGCGGAACCGGCCGATCGTGACCCGGCTGCTGATCTTCTGGACCATGCTGACCCTCGGCCCGCTGCTGCTGGGAGCCAGTTTCTCGTTGACCACGGACATGTTCTCCAGCATCCGGCACCTGGCGTCGGAAGGGGCGGCCCTGGTGCCGATCGACCTGGCGGACGAGCTTGGCCTGATCGACCGGGTGGTGGCGGCGCTGATCCAGACAGTGGCCTTCACGGTGATGTTCATGGTGGTGCCGGCGCGCCAGGTGCGGCTGCGCGACGCGGCGATCGGGGGCGCGATCAGCGGGGTGGTGTTCGAGATCCTGAAATGGGGCTTTCGCGCCTACCTGACCTCATTCCCGACCTATCAGACGATCTACGGCGCCATGGCGGTGATCCCGATCTTCCTGATCTGGCTCTATCTGTCCTGGACGATCATCCTGTTCGGCGCGGTCTTCGCCGCGTCGTTTCCCGAGTGGTGGCGCTCCCGTGACCCGGCGGTCGGCGTCGATCTGTCGCCGGCGCGCCGGCTGGAGGCGGCGGTCGCCCTGCTGGCGGTGATCGCCGGCAAGGCGCGCGGCGGTGGCCAGGTAGATGCCGAGGCCCTGGCCGACGCGGTGCCCCTGGATGCCCGGGATTCGGTGGTCGAGGTGTTGCGCCTGCGCGAATACATCGCCGCCACCGACGAGGAGTCGTTCACCCTGGCGCGCGACCTGCGCCACGCGACCCTGGCGGATCTGGCCCGCGACCTCGATCTCTCGCTCGGTCTGGACGGGGCGGATCGGGGCGATGGGGAGATCGCCGAGATGCTCGACGCGCAACTCGGTCCGGTCCCGGCCCTGCTGCGCCAGCTCGGCGAGGCCGAGGGGCGCATCCTCGGCCGGTCGCTCGCCGATGTCGTGGACGCGTCGATCGCCGGCGACGTCGCGGCGGCGGATGACGGTGTCGTCGCCATGCCGCGGCGGACGGAGACGGGGACGTCGACGGATTAGCCGACCACGCTGAAGCCCGGATCGGCGGCGCGGACGGCGGTGATCGGTGTCTCCACCGGGTCTAGCCCAGGTGCTTGCGCGGGTTGTAGGCGTGGGTCGCGCCCCATTTCTCGACGAACTGGGTGAGGTCGGCGTCCTGGTTGTCCGGCAGCACCAGGCGCAGGGTGACGTACTGATCGCCGGCCTCGCCGCCGCCCTTGGCCGGCACCCCCTTGCCGCGCAGCCGCATGCGCTTGCCGCCGTTCGATCCCTTGGGGATCTTGAGGGATACCGACCCGTGCACCGTCGGCACCGTCACGCTGGCGCCGAGCACTGCCTCCTGCAACGTGACCGGCAGGTCGAGAAGGATGTCGTTGCCGTCGCGGGTGAAGTGGGCGTGCGGCTCGACATTCAACTCGAGATAGGCGTCGCCCGCCGGCAGCGACCCGCTGGCCGGCTTGCCCTGACCCTTGAGCCGCAGAACCGTGCCGTCCTCGGTCGCCGGCGGAATGGTCAGGTTGACCACCTTGCCGTCGCTCAGCGTCACCCGCTTCTTGATGCCGGCCACCGCCTCGGTGAACGGCACCTTGAGGCGATAGCGCAGGTCTTGCGACGACTTGCGCGGCGAGGCCTTGGCGCCGGTGCCGCCGGATCCGGGGGCGGTCCGATCACCACCGCCCGCCGCCGTCTTGCTGGCCCGCCACTGCTTGAGGATTTCCTCGATCGGATCGGCCCCGCCGCCGGCGTCACCGTCGAACTCATCGTCGAAGTTGAAGGTGTTGGTCCGCCCGGAGGCACCGCCGCCGGTATAGCCGCTGCGCGCTTTCCAGCCCTTGGTCCAGAAACTGCCGCGGCCGCGCCGTTCGCGGCCGTCCGGGTCGATCTCGCCGCGGTCGTAGCGCTTGCGCTTGGCCGGATCGCCCAGCAGGTCATAGGCGGTGCTGACCTCCTGGAACTTGCGAGCCACCGCCTCGTCCCCCTGATTGAGGTCCGGGTGATACTTCTTCGCGAGCTTGCGATAGGCGGCCTTGATGTCGTCCTGGGTGGCGGAATGGCCGACGCCCAGAACCTTGTACGGATCGCTCATCCGCCGACTCCCGCCGACGAATCGGTCTTCGCTGACCTGCGGAGCGTGGCCTGGCACCTCGCCATCGCCGGGAAATCCTCATCGACACACTGAAAGCCAGAGTGTCCGACCAGTCGTCCCCCCGGATCAAGACTTTGTGCGCCAGGGGCCGTCAGCGGCGTCAGTTGACGACCTTCCATGATCCGTCCGGCTGCCGGCACGCGGTCCCGTAGGCGTCCTCGGTGCGGCCGCCGACCGTGACGGTCTGCTGGTACTCCCGGCAATACTGACCCGAATCGGCCTGATAGGTCTTGGTCGGGGTCACCGTCCCGTAATTGCCGGAATCCGGGTTGGACCAGGTGTTGGTGGTCCCGCTCGGCGTCGTCTCCAGGGTCGTCTGGGTGGTCTGCGCCAGCGCCGCCTGGTCGGCGCGATCCAGCGACTTGCCGACCTCGCTGCCGATCAGGGCGCCGAGCAGGGTGCCGGCGGCGACCGCGGCAAGCTGGCCCTTGCCCTGGCCGAACTGGGCGCCGGCGATGGCGCCGCCGATACCGCCAAGCAGCGCGCCGCCGGTCTGCTTGTGGCCGGGCTGATTGGCGCAGGCGGCCAAACCGATGGTGATGACGGAGACGAGTGCGATCTTGCGGATCATGGTTTTGATACCTCTTGTCGATGGCGCGCCGCACGCGGGCGCGACCGGTTCCCCTTTATCCCCACCCGATACCTTGCCGCAACGGCGGGCGCCCCGGTGATCGTGCCGATCGAACCTGAAACGTGCGGCCTGCGGTTTTCCGTCGCTGTGGGATTGCGCACCCCAGCCCGCGATGTTCCGTCGCCTCGGCGACCTGCTATAGAGACCCTTAATATGGCGTCACTCTGACGCCGTTTAAGAGCCGGCCCGCCAAATCGAAGGGATGTGACCATGAGTGACGCAGAACCCGCGTTCGAGCCGCAGACCGAGGATCCGTTCGAGCAGTTCCGCATCTGGTTCGCCGATGCCGAGGCGAGCGAAGTCAACGACGCCAACGCCATGACGCTGGCCACCGCCGGATCCGACGGTCGGCCCTCTGCGCGGATTGTCCTGCTCAAGGAGTTCGATGAGACCGGGCTCGTGTTCTTCACCAATACCGAAAGCCAGAAGGGCGAGGAACTGGCGGTGAACCCGTTCGCGGCCCTGCTGTTCCACTGGAAATCCCTGCGCCGCCAGGTCCGCTTCGAGGGCGCGGTCACCGCCGTCAGCGCCGCCGAGGCCGATGCCTATTACGCGAGCCGACCGCGTGTCAGCCGGATCGGCGCCTGGGCGTCCCAGCAGTCACGCCCCCTTGCCGACCGGGCCGCGTTGATGGCCGCCGTCGACCGGTTCGACGCCGAATACCCGGGGGAGTCGGTGCCGCGACCGCCCTACTGGTCCGGTTACCGGCTGTCGCCGCTGCGGGTCGAGTTCTGGCACGATGGGGCGTTTCGCCTGCACGATCGCTTCATCTTCACCCGCCAGGCCGAGGGCCAGCCCTGGTCGGTTCAACGGCTGTTCCCGTGACCGGGATCGCCGGGGAAGCGCTCGCTTGATCTGCATCAAAGCCGGCGATCGGCGCCTGACCTAGCCTCTGGATACGCCTGGGAGATGTCCCGGAGCGTCATCGGTCATGGAGGCATGAGATGAAACGGATCTTCGTTCCGCTGCTGGGTGAACTCGGCGACCGCTCCGCGCTCGACGCCGCCGGCAAGCTGTTGAGTGGTTCGGGCGGCTATGTTGATGCCCGTGTGCTGCGTCGCGATCCCCGCGATGTCCTGCCGCTCGTTGGTGAGGGCTTCGGTACGACGATGATCGACGAGGTCATCGCCGCGGCGGAAAACAGCGCCAAGGAACGCGAGGACGTCGCGCGCAAGACGTTCGATTCCTGTGCCGAGGCCGTAGGCGCAAAGGTTGGCGCCGCTCCGGGTTCCGGCGGTTTGACCGCGACGTTCGACGCCCTTGTCGGTCCAATTCCCGGTGTCGAGCGGGCGGCGGCCCGGATCTGCGACGTCGTGATGCTGGCCCGCGCGCCCAAGGAGGTGAGTCCCGACCGCGCGACTCTCCTGGAGTTGGCGGTCATGGAGGCCGGTCGGCCGGTGATCCTGGTGCCGGACGCCGAAATCGAGAGCGTAGGGACCACGGTGCTTCTCGCCTGGAACGGGTCGGCGGAGGCCGCGCGGGCGGTGTCCATGTCGATGCCGCTGTTGGCCCGGGCCAAGCGGGTGGTCGTCGTCACCGTCGACGACGGCGACGTTTCGGTCACCCCTGACGAGGTGGTGACGACGCTGCGCTGCAACGGCGTCGAGGCCGACGGCGTGCGCGCGCAGATGGACCGGGCCGGGGTCGCCGCCTCGCTCGAGGTCGAGGCCGGCAAGCAGCATGCGGATCTCATCCTGATCGGCGCTTACAGCCACAGCCGCGTGCGGGAGTTCGTCATGGGCGGGGTGACGGACGACGCCTTGACCGAGGGCTCGGTGCCCATGATGCTTGCCCGATAATTGGGAGGGATTGCCAGCATGACCGTGCGCACCATTCGCCTGGAGCTGGCGCGCAGCCCGGAGTTCCCGGAGGGCAGCGCGTCAAAGGGCTACGAGTTCAAGGCACCGCTCACCGGCGACGGAACCCTGGACCATGATGCCTGGTCGGACGTGCGGAAGTCCTGCACGTTCCGCCGGTTCTGGAACGGCGAGGCCGAGGAGAAGGGCCATCTGGTCCACCGCCGCGGCAACCGGTGGCTGTTCCACTATGACGGCATGGATGACGACGAGGACGAGTCGATCTTCAAGTTCGACCGCCACCACTTCGTCGAGGGTGAGTACGTCTCCATCACCGAGCACGACGGCGAACAGCGCACGTTCCGGGTCGTCAGCGTCCGATAGGACGGTGTCGGCCCGGATCGATCCCTCCTGGACGGTGCTCGACAGCGTCGAGAACACCGAGCATGACCGCTGTGTCGACCTGTTCCGCCGCGCCGATGGCAGCTTCGGGTTCGAGGAGTTCCGCCGTGACGTCGAGGATGGCGGGCTCTGGACGCCGGTGGCGTGGTACGCCGACGCGGAATACCCGACGCTTGAGGCCGCGCGGCTGGCGGCGCGGGGCGCGGTAGGGTGGCTCGCGGCAGAGTGGCTTGCTGCGGGGTAGCTCGCTCCAGGGTGGCTCGCTGAGAGGGAGACCGCGCGCGATTGCTGCTGACGCCGGTCCCGCGCGGCGCTAGGCTCGCGCCATGTCGGATGACTCCAAACTCATGCTGCTGACCGGGGCGAGCCGGGGGATCGGCCACGCCACCGTTCAGATCTTCGTGCGCCGTGGCTGGCGGCTGCTGACCTGCTCGCGCGACGCGCCGCCGGCCGAATGCCTGCGCGACCCGGACCGGGCGTGGCACATCTCCGCCGACCTGTCGGATCCCAAGAGCCTGGACGCCTTCATCGACGAGGCGAACGAGTGGCTGGGCGACCGGCCGCTGCACGCCCTGGTGAACAATGCCGGCTGGTCGCCGAAATCGGCCTTCAAGGAGCGCCTCGGCTGCCTGAACGGCGACCTGGAGGCGTGGCACCGGGTGTTCGAGGTCAACTTCTTCGCGCCGCTGAAACTGGGCCGAGGTTTCGCCGCCGCCCTGCACCGCGGCAAGGGGGCGATCGTCAACATCACCTCCATCGCCGGCCATTCGATCCATCCCTTCGCCGGCTCGGCCTATTCCACCTCGAAGGCGGCGCTGACCGCGCTGACCCGCGAGATGGCCAACGAGTTCGCCGAGCTTGGCGTGCGGGTGAACGCCGTCGCCCCGGGCGAGATCGAGACCGCCATGCTGTCGCCGGAAACCGAGGTGCTGATCCCGCGCATCCCGCTGCAGAAGCTTGGCCAGCCCAAGGATGTGGCCGGTGCCATCTACTATCTCTGCAGCGACGACAGCGAGTACGTGACCGGTACGGAGATCTTCGTGACCGGCGGTCAGCACATCCTGTAGCCCGAGGAGGCGGTTCATGCGGATCTGCGTGATGGTCTGCGCCCATGTGGCCCCGGAACTGGAGGACGTGCTCGACTCCTATTTCCAGCTGTTCTCCCGCCTGCTCGGCCCACACCTGCCCGAGGCCGAGTTCACGGAATCCCCGGTCATCGACGGGATCTTCCCGGCCTCGGTCGAGGAGCACGACGTCTATGTCTTCACCGGCAGCCCGCACGGCGTGTACGAGGACCTGGACTGGATCCGCCGGGCCAAGGACTTCGTGCGCGAGGCGGCGGCCGCCGGCAAGGTCATGGTGGGCGGCTGCTTCGGCCATCAGCTGATCGCCCAGGCGCTGGGCGGCGAGGTGGCGAAATCGGATAAGGGCTGGGGCCTCGGCGTTCACGCCCACCCGGTTATGAAGCGCGAGGCCTGGATGACCGGCGGGCCCGACGTCCCGAACGTTGTCGTCAGTCACCAGGATCAGGTTCTCACCCCGCCCGAGGGCGCCGTGGTTCTCGCCGGTAACGCGTTCTGCCCCAACGCCATGCTGCGGATCGGCGACCGGATCCTCACGCTGCAGGGCCATCCGGAGATGAACATCCCCATCGTCGACCGGCTGCTCGACATGCGCGAGCACAAGGTCGGCGCGGAGCTTTTCGCCGCCGGCAAGGCGTCGCTTGCGACACCGCTCGACCACGGGGCGCTCGGCGCGTGGCTCGCCGGCTTCATCCGCCAGGCTTTCGCGAGCAAAGGCGAGACGGCGGCGGCGGAGTAGGTCCGCGCGATGAACGGCTTCCGGGTCCGGCGCGACGTGATCGACGGGGTCGACGCCGTTCTCGCCGACTCGACCCATCGCTTCCCGCGCCATGCCCACGACCAGTTCGGCGTCGGGCTCATCCTGGACGGGGCCCAGAGCTCGGCCAGCGGGCGTGGCACGGTCGAGGCGCAGGCCGGCGACGTCATCACGGTCAACCCCGGAGAGGTGCATGACGGCGCGCCGATCGGGGCGCGGGGACGGCGCTGGTCGATGCTGTATCTCGCACCTTGGAGGATCGCCGATGCGGGCCGGGAGTCCGGTTGTCGCGCCGAGGAGTTCGCGGAGCCCGTGGTGGCCGACCGTCGCGCCGCGGTCGCGGTCGCCCGCCTGATCTCGGCGATCACGGCGACCAGCGGAGCCGCCCTCGACCTGGCGCGCGAGGAACGGGAGCTACAGGTCCTCGCGCGCCTGCTGGCGCCGGAAGGGGAGCGGGAGGGCGGCACCGCGTCGGGCGTGCGGCAGGCGATCTCGCTCATCGACGACGATCCGACGGCGCCGGTCAGCCTCGCCGACCTTGCGGGCGTATCGGGTCTCAGCCGGTTCCAGGTGGTGCGCGGGGTGCGGCGGGCCACCGGCCTGACACCGCATGCCTATCTTTTGCGCCGCCGCCTGGAGCTGGCCCGGCGGGACATCCGGGCGGGTCAGTCGCTGGCGGAGACGGCGCTGGCCTGCGGGTTCGCCGATCAGAGCCACATGACCCGGCTGTTCAAGCGCCAGTTCGGCTATCCGCCGGGCGCGTTCGCCGCCGGGTGAGTGCACGGCGCTGGTGGCGGCCGGTCGGCCACATCGTGCAATTTCGTTCAAGATGGCGTCGCCGTGATCGGCTCTCCTGACGGCCTCGACCCTTCGCAAGGAGACGCCCGTGCTCGACACCCCGATCACCCCGGAATTCCTGGCCACCGCCACCGTCGTCGTCCTGATGCCCGGGACTGGCGTGCTGTACACGCTCGCCTACGGGCTCGGGCAGGGGGCGCGGGCCAGCGTGATCGCGGCCTTCGGCTGCACGCTGGGCATCGTTCCGCACCTGGCGGCGAGCGTGGTCGGCCTCGCGGCCCTGTTGCATACCAGCGCCGTCGCCTTCGAGGTGGTGAAACTCTGCGGGGTCGCCTACCTGCTGTACATGGCGTGGGGCATCGCCCGCGATGGCGGCGTTCTGGAGGTCTCGTCGACCCGGGAGCGCCGGCCGGCGCTCCGGATCATCGTCAGCGGCATGCTGCTGAACGTGCTGAACCCGAAATTGTCGTTGTTCTTCCTGGCGTTCCTGCCGCTCTTCGTGCCGGCGGACACACCGGCGCCGACCGCCACTATGCTCGGCCTCGGCGGCGTGTTCATGGCGCTCACCTTCGTGGTGTTCGTCGGCTATGGCATCTGCGCCTCGGCCGCGCGCACCTATGTGCTGACACGGCCGTCGGTGATGCGCGTCCTGCGGTACGGTTTCGCCGGGGCGTTCGGACTGCTTGGGTTGAAACTGCTCCTGAGCGAGCGCTGACGCGGACCGGCGCGCTGCGGAACCGGCCCGCGATCAAGCCGCCGACGCTGTCTCGAAGCTGTCGTGATGCCGTAAGCCGGCGGCCTCAGCCGCGCAGCCCGCGCACCCAGTCCAGCCGGCCGTCGATCTGGGCGATCTCGTGGATCAGCCAGTCGTCCAGCAGGCCGCCACCCCACTCCTCGTGTGAGGCGAGATCGGCGAGGCGGGCGCGCTCGCCCTGGTACATGACCTCGAGCGCGTGCAGCTGCTCCTCGCGGCCCTCGCCGTCGAGCTGGTCGATGAAGCGCAGCTTGAGCGCCAGGACCAGCTTGTTGAGGTCGGAAAAGCCCGGGCGCAGCGCCGCCGTGAGATACCCGGTCAGGGCCTCGCGGCCCTCGTCGCTGAGGCGGAGCAGGGCGTTGTCGCCCGAGCCCTCGCCCGGAACCGCCTGGATCAGGCCTTCGAACTTCAACAGCTCGATGGAGGTCCCGAGCAGGTCGAGCGACGGGCCAACGATCCGCGCCGCGAACTCCCGGACCTCGGCGGCAAGGTCACTGTAGACCCGGTCCCCCTCGGCCAGCAGCCCGAGGGCGGCGAGCCGGATAGCTTCCTTCGGAACGAGAGAATTGTCGCGATACATGGCCCTGCCTCCTGGCGTGGCGGTCAGGCATTGATATGGACCGCTTGCGACAGTTTGTCCAGGGGCTTGTTGCGAATCGTTCGCGAAATAACCGACAAGCTGGTCAGTACGTGACGCCGCGCATCCGCTCGTTGCGACGGCGTAGCAGTTCGATGGTCGCCAGCAGCATGGTCGAGATGATGATCAGCAGGGTTGCGACGGCGAGGATCGTCGGGCTGATCTGCTCGCGGATGCCGGCCCACATCTGTCGCGGAATCGTGCGCTGCTCGAACCCGGCCATGAACAGGACGACGACGACCTCGTCGAAGGAGGTCACGAAGGCGAACAGCGCGCCGGAGATCACCCCCGGCAGGATCAGCGGCATGATCACCTTGAAGAAGGTGGTCGGCATGTCGGCGCCCATGCTGTTCGAGGCGCGAATCAGATTCTTGTCGAAGCCGACCAGGGTCGCGGTCACCGTGATCACCACGAAGGGCGTACCGAGCGCGGCGTGCGCCAGGATCACCCCGGTATAGGTCTGGGCGAGCGCGAAGTCGGTGCCGAACGGGGCCGAGTAGAAGAAGAACATCGCCGCCGCCGTGATGATCAGCGGGACGATCATCGGCGAGATCAGGATGCCCATCAGCAGCCCCTTGGCCGGCAGCTCGGCACGGGAAAGGCCGAGGGCGGCCAGCGTGCCGAGCGAGGTGGCGATCAGGGTCGACGCGATCCCGACGATGAAGCTGTTCTTGATCGAGTGGAGCCACTGGTCATTGTTGATGATGTCGGCGTACCAGCGCAGCGAGAAGGCCTCCGGGTCGAGGCGCAGCATCTCCGGCGTGAAGGTGAAGTACGGCTCCGCGTTGAACGACAGCGGGATCACCACCAGGATCGGCATGATCAGGAAGAAGAAGATCGCGGCGCAGATGAACCGGTACAGGTAGTACCAGATCCGCTCCAGGGGACCCGCGTAGCTTGGAACCGCCATCTCGCCCTCTCCCCGCTCAGCCGAGCTTCATATTGTCGATGCCGACGATCCGGTCGTACAGCCAGTACATCACCAGCACGATGCCGAGCAGAATGGTGCCGAGCGCGGCCGCCAGGCCCCAGTTCAGCGATCTCTGCATGTGGTAGGCGATGAAGTTGGAGATCAGCTGGCCGTCCTGGCCGCCGACCAGGGCCGGCGTGATGTAGTAGCCGATCGCCAGGATGAAGACGAGGATCGAGCCGGCGCCGATGCCCGGCACGGTCTGCGGCATGTAGACCCGCACGAAGGCGATCAGCGGATTGGCGCCGAGCGAGCGGGCGGCGCGCATGTAGCTCGGCGAGATCGTCTTCATGACCGAGTACATCGGCAGCACCATGAACGGCAGCAGGATGTGCGTCATGGCGATGATCGTGCCGGTCATGTTGTAGATCATCTCGATCCGGCCCTCGTCCGAGATCACCCCGATGAACACCAGCGTGTCGTTGATCACGCCCTGGGTCTGCAGCAGCACGATCCACGAGGTCGTGCGCACCAGAAGCGACGTCCAGAACGGCAGCAGGACCAGGATCAGCAGCAGGTTGCCCTTCGACGCCGGCAGCGTCGCCAGCAGATAGGAGATCGGATAGGCCAGGATCAGGCAGGCGATCGTCACGCCGATCGAGACGTAGATCGTCTTCATGAACAGCTGGACGTAGATCTGCTTCCACTCCGGCTGCATCACGATGTTGCCGTCCGGGTCGTAGGTCCGGTCGATGGCGTTCAGGTAGTAGCTGGCGGTGACCGGCGAGGAGACGAGCTTGATCGTCTTCCAGGTGCCAGGGTCGGCCCAGTCCTTGTCGACGCCGGCCAGCGCGAACTGCAGCGGGCGGGCGTTGATCTCGCCGGCGCTGGCGCCGGTGCTGCGGATCAGGTCGGCGACACCGCCGTCTTCCGCCGCCATCCAGTCGGTGAGAGTACCCAGGGTCCCGTTGCCGGAGGCGGCCGCCATCTCCGCCAGGATCGTCGAAAAGGTCTCGGCGTTCGGCAGCGGCTCGCCGAAGGGCGGCGTGCCGGGCGTCCACGGTCCGAGTAGGGCGGCGGTCTCCGGCAGGATCTCGGCGAAATCCGGGGCGTTCGCCATCGCGTCGAGAGCCACCCAGGTCTCCGGCGCCTCCCAGGCCTCATTGAAGCCGGCCAGGGCGAACTGCACAGGGTCCTTTTGGATCTGCGCGGCGGCGCGCTGCGTCTTGTTGATCAGCGAGCGGAAGCCGCCGCCCTCGTAGTTGAGGCGCGCGCCCATGCGGCCGATGTTGCGGCGCTGCTCCTCGCTGCGGTCGCCCATCTCCTGGATGAACGCGGCGAGCACGCTCTCCGCCGGCATGCCGGTCCCGTCCCAGGCCTCGAGTTCGATCACCGTCTGCGGGATCGCCTCGGAGACCTCGGGGTTGTCGACGCTGCGCAGCAGCATGTCGATGATCGGGATGATGAAAGTGATGATGATGAACAGCAGCAGCGGGGCGACGAGCAGGAACGCGCGGATCTTGCTGCGGCGGGTGGCGCGGGCCAGCGCCACCTTCAGCGGCGTGCCGTCGGCCATGGTCATTGGCCGGGCCGGGCCTGACTCGTGTACAGCTTCCGCCATCCGGATCTCCCGCTATCGGGTTGTCGGGCGCTCGATCGGGCCCCGCGGCCGTCCGAGAACATTGAGCAAAGCGATTAACGAATGAAAAGCGGGGGAGCGGATGGCCGCTCCCCCGCGAGGGGTCTTAGCTGGCGAGCCAGGCGTTGAACCGCTCGTTCAGCTCGTCGCCGTAGTCCGCCCAGAACTCGAAATCGTTCTGCAGCGGGTTCTCGAAGTTGGCGGGCGCCGTCGGCATGTGCGGCTGCATCTCAGGCAGCACCTTGGCGAAGGAGGACTTCCGCACCGGGCCATAGGAAATGTACTTGGCCTGATCGGCGAGGCGCTGGGTGTCGCTGGAGAACTTGATGAACTCCCAGGCGCGGTCCTTGTTCGGCGTGCCGCGCGGCATCACCCACAGGTCGATGTCCCAGACCTGGCCGTCCCAGACGATCTCGAAGGGCTTGCCCTCCTTGGCGATCGCGTTGAACAGGCGGCCGTTGTAGGCGGTGGTCATCACGACCTCGCCATCCGCCAGAAGCTGCGGCGGCTGGGCGCCGGCTTCCCACCAGATGGTATCGTCCTTGATGGTGTCGAGCTTGGCGAAGGCGCGCTCGACGCCGGCCGGGGTGGCCAGCAGGTCGTAGACCTCGCCCGCCGGGACGCCGTCTGCCATCAGAGCGAACTCGAGGTTCGCCTTCGGGGTCTTGCGCATGCCGCGCTTGCCCGGGAACTTCTCCAGATCGAAGAAGTCGGCGATCGTGGTCGGCGCCGAGGAGACCTTGGTGCTGTCGTAGGAGTACACCGTCGACCAGACGATCAGGCCCACCGCGCACTCGTGCAGTGTGCCGGCGATGAAGTCGTCGACCGCCGGGACGCCGCTGTCGCTGGGCGGCAGGTCGGCGACCGGCAGCGGCTCCAGGATGCCCTCGTCACAGCCGCGCACGGCGTCCGACAGCTCGACGTCGACCAGGTCCCAGGTCACGTTGCCGGCCTCGACCTGGGCGCGGACCTCGGCGAGACCGCCGTTGTAGTCCTCGGAGTTGATGGTGTCGCCGGTCTTGGCGATCCAAGGCTTGTGGTAGGCCTCGACCTGGCTCTTGGTGTAGGCGCCGCCCCAAGACACGATGGTCAGCGTCTCCGCGGCTGTCGCACCGGAGGCACCGACCGCCGCGAGGGCGAAGGCGGCGACGCCGGTCTTCAACACGTGTTTCATCGAACAAGTCTCCCTGTGTTGTGCCGGATTGGTCCGGCGATTGCCCCTCGAGTCTCCCTGTTCCTGGGCCGGCCGGGGGTCGCGACCGGCCCGGAATCCCCAATGGACGCGGTCAGGCGTCGAGCGCGCGACAATCGTCCAAGGCCCAGCCGACCTGAACCTTCTGACCGCGGTTCAGGGACGCGTGGGCGTGGGAGTTCGGCACTTTGACGATGAACTCGTCATCGCCGCAGGTGCTCACTCGTGTACGGATATGATCGCCGAGATAGATCAGTTCTTCCACCGTGGCGTCGAACACATTGGGCATGCTGCCGGGCTCGGGATCGAGGGCGACACGCTCCGGCCGCAGTGACAGGGTGGTCCGGTTTCCGACGCCGCTGTGACTGACGCTGAGGGCCTGGATCACGTGGCCGTCGACATCGACGGTGCAACTCGTCCCGTTGACTTCCTTCACCGTGCCGCGCAGCCGATTGTTCTCGCCGATAAAGGCGGCCACGAAGGCGTTCTCCGGACGCTCGTACAGGTCCGGCGGCGGCGCCAACTGCTGGATCTTGCCGTCGTTGAACACGGCGATCCGGTCCGACATCGTAAGCGCCTCGGACTGGTCGTGGGTCACGTAAACGACCGTCATCCCGAGGTTCTCGTGGATGTGCTTGATCTCATACTGCATCTGCTCGCGCAGGTTCTTGTCGAGCGCGCCCAGCGGCTCGTCCATCAGCACCAGATCCGGCTGAAACACCAGGGCCCGGGCGAGTGCGACGCGCTGCTGCTGGCCGCCGGAGAGCTGGCCCGGGCGCCGACCGCCGAAGCTGCCGAGCTCGACCATGTCCAGCGCGCGCTGCACCTTGGCCTCGGTGTCGGCCTTCGAGATCTTGCGGACCTGAAGCGGGAACGCCAGGTTCTCCGCCACCGTCATGTGCGGGAACAGCGCGTAGTTCTGGAACACCATGCCGATGCCGCGCTTGTGCGGCGGCACGTTGTTCAGCTCCCGACCGCCGAGCATGATCCGGCCTTCGGTCGGGGTCTCGAAACCCGCGAGCATCATCAGGCAGGTGGTCTTGCCGGACCCGGAGGGGCCGAGCATCGTCAGGAACTCACCTGCCTGGATATCGAGATTGAGGTCTTTGACGACGAGGATCTCCCCGTCATACGTCTTCTGGACCTCTACGAACTGGACGAACGGCGTGTTTGGTTCCGCCATGTCCCCCTTGCCACCCTAGACTGCGCACGGACCGCGCTCCCTTAAGCGATCCGCCTCATTCGACACGGCATTGCGTGCCCCTTGTTTCGCGAAACCCTAAGGCAATGCTGCGCGGCGTGTAAAGGATGGGTTTGCGGTGCGAAAATCGACCGCGTCCAGCCGCGAAACCATCCGTCATTGCCGCAAATCCGACACCGACCCGTCGCCTACGGGTCGGGACGTCCCGGCGATCGGCGTCACTCTGCCGACTTCACGGGCGGCGAGGCCCGTTTCGCGCTTGGGAGGCGGCGATGAAGGATACGGCTCGGGTCGTGGTGATCGGTGGTGGCGTGGTCGGCGTGAGCACGCTCTATCACCTGGCGAAGAAGGGGTGGTCGGACTGCGTGCTGCTGGAGCGCACGGAACTGACCGCCGGCTCGACCTGGCATGCCGCCGGCCTGCTGCCGCTGTTCAACATGAGCTACTCGGTCGGCCAGCTGCACCAGTATTCGGTCGAGCTGTACAAGACGCTGGAGGCCGAGACTGGCCAGGACGTGTCCTTTCACGGCGTCGGCAACCTGCGGCTCGCGACCAACCGCGACCGCATGGACGAGTACCGCAACTACCAGTGCACGGCCGAGACCATCGGCGTCGAATGCCATCTGGTCGGGGTCGATGAGATCAAGAAGCTGTGGCCGCTGATCAACGCGGAGGGGCTGATCGGCGCGCTCTGGCATCCGACGGACGGCCACATCGCTCCGGTCGACGTCACCATGGCGCTGGCCAAGGGCGCGCGCATGAACGGCGGCACGATCCATCAGCACACCGAGGTCACCGGGATCGAGCGCGACAGCAACGAGTGGGTCGTGCACACAACCAAGGGGTCGATCCGCTGCGAGCACGTGGTGTCCGCCACCGGCAATTACGCGCGTCAGACCGCGCTGATGGTCGGCCTGCAGATCCCGGCGATTCCGGTCGAGCACCAGTATATCGTCACCGATGTCGACCCGACCCTGAAGGCGTATCGCGAGGCCGGCAACGGCGAGCTGCCGGTGCTGCGCGAGAGCGACAGCCAGTATTACTTCCGCGAGGAGCGCATGGGCTGGATCCTCGGCCCGTACGAACGCTTCGCGCCGGCCTGCTTCGTCGACGGCGTGCCCTCGACCTTCGAGAAGGACCTGTTCCCGGGCGATCTCGAGCGGCTGATGCCGCATGTCGAGGCCTGCATGACCCGGGTCCCGTCCTTCGAGACCGCCGGCATCAAGGACATCGTCAACGGCCCGATCTCCTACACCCCGGACGGCAACCCGATGGTCGGTCCGGCCTTTGGCCTGCCGAATTTCTGGCTGTCCGAGGGCCACAGCTTTGGCGTGACCGCGGCCGGCGGGGCCGGCTGGCAGCTCGCCAACTGGATCATCGACGGCGAGCCCTCGGTCGATATGATCGGCGTCGATCCGCGGCGGTTCGGCGTGGTGTCCAAGAACTTCGCCAAGATCAAGAACGAAGAGGCGTACGAGCACGTCTTCATCAATCACTTCCCGATGGAGGAGCGCGAGGCCGGCCGCCCGGCCAAGACCGTGCCGATCCACGGCCGCCTGGACGCCGCCGGCGCGGTCTGGGGCGCTCGGTTCGGCTGGGAGCGGCCGAACTGGTTCGCGCCCGAGGGCGCGGCCCGCAAGGATGAGTATTCCTTCCGCCGCTCCAACTGGTTCCCGCATGTCGCCACCGAGGTGGCGGCGATGCGCGAGCGGGTCGGGCTGATGGAGCTTTCTTCCTTCGCCAAGTACATGGTGGAGGGCCCCGGCGCGCGGGCCTGGCTCGACCACATGGTCGCCAACATCATCCCGAAAAAGATCGGCCGCATGAGCCTCAGCCACGCGCTGAACCCGTCCGGTTCGATCCGCTCGGAGTTCACCATCTCGCGGCTGCCCGACGGCTTGTATGGTGAGCGGTTCTATCTGGTCGGCCCCGGCGCGGCGCATGATTACGACTGGGACTTCCTTCAGAAGCAGCTGCCGCGCGACGGCTCGGTGTTCCTGTCCGACCTGACGACCCAGTACGGCGTGCTGGTGCTGGCCGGCCCCGAGGCGCGCAAGGTCATGGCCAAGCTGGCTGACGCCGACATGTCGAACGAGGCGTTCCCGTGGCTGACGGTGCAGGACATCCCGCTCGGCTGGTGCCCGACCGTGCGCGCGCTTCGCGTCAACTTCGTCGGCTCACTCGGCTGGGAGCTGCATCACCCGATCGAGTACCAGGCGCATCTCTACGACGCGCTGTTGGAGGCCGGGAAGGAGTTCGACATCGGTCTCGTCGGCATGCGCGCCATGGACAGCATGCGCCTGGAGAAGAGCTACCGGCTTTGGGGCACCGACCTGAACGCCGAGAACTCGGCGCTGGAGGCCGGGCTGAACCGCTTCGTGCGCCTCAACAAGGGCGACTTCGTCGGCCGCGACGCGCTCACCCGTCAGCAGGAGGCGGGCGTGCCGAACACCTACTGCACGTTGGAGATCGATGCCGATGACGCCGACAGCTTCGGCAACGAGCCGGTGTTCATGGATGGCGAGGTGGTCGGCCGCGGCACCGCCGGTGGCTACGGCCACCACGTCAAGAAGTCGCTGATGCTGGGCTATGTGAAGACCGAGCACGCCGAGGTCGGCCGCGAGTGCCAGGTCCGACTGATGGGCGAGCTGCGGCCGGCCCGCATCATCCCGGAGAGCCCCTATGATCCGGAGAACGAAGCGCTGAGGGCGTAGGGACCGCTGATGGTCGTAGGGAGTATCAGCCGTCCGCCGCGGTCGCCTGAAAAACGCCTGTGAACCCGTCGCGGAACTGCCGATAAAGGCCGGCGCTTTGCCGAAAGCTGTCCAGGCTGGCGATGGTGTCGAGCCGGTCATCGATGACCGCGTTGATCCGGCGACGAACGATCTCCGTGTCGACCCCCGGCTCCGAGATCCGCTTCAGGACGTGATCGCGTGTGTTGGTGGGAGCGGCGAGGGGAAGATCTGTCAGGTCAACCTCGAAAGCCGCCTCGACGAACCGGATGACCGGCCTCGGATCACTGATGAACTGGTCAAACGTGAAAACCCACGTGCGCTCAGGGCCGAGGGTGTCCAGGATCCGACGGTAGTTTAGCGTGGTGTCGAACAGGTTCGGAAGACCGTCGCGTGCGGCATTGATCTCGTAGTCCAGCCATCCGGCCAGTCGGGCGACGCTCTCGTCCGCGCCAAGCCGTTCCTTTGCTTCGCCGGCGTCGCGTAGATAGCCGCGGACGAGCAGCACAGACAGATTGCTTGGGGCCAAGGTGCGGATCATCGCTTCGGGATCGCGCAACACAAGCAGGTAGTCGCCGCCATAGCCCGCCCGGTTGAAGAAGTTCAGCATCCAATCGAAGCGGTAAATGTTCAGCAACTGTGCCGTACAGGCTTCCTCGGAGATGATCACCCTTCGACCGTCGGCCGCGTCCAGCAAAGCCGACAACGCCTCTGCCGGCCCGCCTGCAGCAAGCGCTGCGTCGCTATCTTCTCCCGGCGAGCGCAGCATCTGCCAGAGTTCACTCAAGTCAGGGTCGAAACCGACCGAGACCGGATCCTCGCCGTGGATATACTTGCCGAGGTAGCGGTTCCTTGGGTTGTTCCGAGCGACCGCGGGCCAGACATGGGTCTGGAAAAAAGTGGAGGCGGTTTTCTGCAGCCCGACATGGATGAGGTGATTCACGCGCCGATCCGGAGGATTGCTGGTGCTGCCGATGCCGCCGCGTGTAGGGTCTCCGACAACCAATGTCAACGTCCCGGCCGCCGCGCTGCCATTCGTCGTGCGCTCGGCCCATCGCTCTGAAACAACAGGACTCCCGGATCTCTACTCATGCCAAGCGTGACCGCCATCACCACCTTCAACGCCAAGGGCCTCGACGCCTATGGCAGAACCTTTGTGGAAACTTTCGACCGATTCTGGGACCCGTCGGTGGAACTGATCGTTTATGCGGAGGGGTTCGAACTGACGCCTCCGTCATCACGGGTCAGTGTCATCGATCTTCCCTCGGTGTCGCGCAATCTGACAGTGTTCAAGAGACACTACGGTCCGCAGCCCCAGGTCAACGGCATGGTGGGCGGCGCCTACAACTACAACTTCGACGTGGTGCGGTTCGCCCACAAGATGTTCGCGATGTTCGACGCCCGGCGCCGGGTGTCGTCTCGATACCTGATCTGGCTCGATGGCGATGTCGAGACCCTGCGCCGCGTGCCCGCTGGCCTTGTGTCCGAGATCATGGCCAACGATGTGGCGGTCGCCTATCTGGGGCGCGGCGGCATGCATTCGGAGACCGGGTTCCTGTGCTTCGATCTCGAGCATGCGGAGATGGGCGAGTTCTTCCGGACGATGGAGCGATTCTACCTGACCGGAGAGGTCTTCAACCTGAATGCCTGGCACGATTGCGAGGTGTTCGACGTCACCCGATCCGTCTTCGCAGCGCAAGGCCGTTTCCTCAGCAACAACCTCAGCAAGGACGCCGAGGGTGGCGATCCGTTTCTTGAGAGTTTGCTCGGCTGGTACATGACCCATTTCAAAGGGGGACAGGCGACCGGCGGTAACAGTCCGGATCGCTATCGTCAGATCCTCAGCATCATCGACGCCTTTAGGCCCGCGTCACTAGCCGAGGTCGGGACCTGGAACGGCGGCCGGGCGATCCAGATGGCCAGCAGAGCGCTGCGGCACCGCGATGAAGTGTCCTATACCGGCTTCGATCTGTTCGACTCGGCGACGGATGAGACGGATCGGCGGGAGCTGAACGGCAAGTCGCGGGTGTCGCTCGCCGATGTCCGCCAGCGTCTTTACCGCTTCGCCGAGCTTAACCCTGGGTTCACCGTCGACCTGATCCAGGGCGATACGAGAGATTCCATGACGCCAATGACGGTGGATTTTGCTTTCGTCGATGGCGGCCATTCGGTCGAGACGGTTGCCTCTGATCTCGCCAACCTGGACGGCAGCCGGGTGATCGTTCTGGACGACTTCTACGTCAGCGGAGTCGATACGGAGCGCTTCGGTTGCAACCGCGTCATCGCCGATCGGCCGCATCTGGTGCTCCCAACGGTCGACCGGACCAAAGACGGGGTCGCCATCGCGTTGGCGGTGGTGGCATCGCCGACCGATCTTGAGGCTATCCGCGCCCTGACCGCCGGACGGTAAGCACGAGCCTCAGCACGCCGCTGAGCGGACCGTCGGCTGATCCGGGTGCTTTGGCAGTGGTCAAACTCGCCAAGCGGTGCCCGTCGACTGAAGAGTTCCTGTCGACAGCCTCTGCGGTGCGGTAGGAATCAGTTCCTCAGATAGACGGAGGAGACGTCGACAGTTTCGGTCTCTTCGTTCACCGTCACCGCCATGTAGGGATGCTCCGTCGAGACCTTGCCGATGTCGTTGTTGGCGAGCGTGGTTCTCCAGCGACTTTCGTAGAACACCTGGGCGAAGGCAAACAGGCGGGCGTCAGCCTGCGACAGGTCAGCGAACTGGCTGTCGTGGCGCTGGTCGAGCAGGTGATCGGGTGCCGCCTTCTGGAAACGCGGATCGATGATCCCTCCCACCCCGAGCATCGTGGCTACGAGCGCCATCAACTCTTCGAACTTTTCCTGAAAACCGAAGAGGTGCACCTGGTCCTCTAGGGCGCGGATAGCGTCAGCGGTCGGGTCGCCGGTTGCGTCGGTCGCGCCGGTAAGCATGTGGACGACGGGATTCGCATCAACCCATCTCAACTCCCTCACCAAGTCGGCACTCGGCCGCCCGAACCGGGCCATGTGCATCTGCACTAGGCTGCGAAGCCGACTGACCGGATCGCGCAACACCGTTATGTAGCAGGTGTCGGGTCGGGTGAGCAGGTCGGCCGTACGGCGATGCCCCATGACCACATCGCCACCTGTCAATTCCGGTATCACGCCGCACACGCGGCGAGCCTCGTTCACGCTCCGCAGCCCGTTCAGGGATGCATATCCCTCCAGGATGAAGCGCAAAGTCGTTCCGCCACATTTCGCGATATGCATGAAATGAATGCGTCGATCTCGGCGGGTCAGTGCCGGAACGTTCAGCGCATTGATGATCTGGTACTTTCGTTCGAAATGCATCGGCGAGTTCTAGAACAGTTCGCCACCGAATGTGATCGGCAAATGATCTGCCGGCCGGCAGGCCTCCTTTCACCCGCCCCGCTTGGCCGCCTCGCGCTTCGCCCTCATCTCGCGGTAGGCGGCCAGGGCGGCGGCCTTGCGCGCCTCGAACTGGGCCGCGTGCTTGGCCTCGACGAGGGCGGCCTGCTTGCGCAGGAAGGCGACGTTGGCGGCGCGGGCCGCCGCGCGCACCCGATGCAGATCTGCGGCCTTGCGGCGGGCCTCGTCGGCTTCGGCCCGCTCGCGGTTTCGCTGCGAGGAGACGGCGCCGTGCACGAACCTGCCGCCCGCAACGCTGGCGATCAGGTGGTCGCGCTGGCCGTACCAGATGTCGTAGACCTTGTTCTGGTAATAGGCGCCGCGCGTCTCGTCGCGGGAATGGTAGTGGCGCACCGCCGTCGTCCACGACCGCGCCGACTGGTTCAGGTCGGCCAGGAAGGCGGCGGCGTACTGGGCGTTGGCGTCGGGGTCGAACGCCTCCTCGAGGCTCTCGAAGGCGTCACCGTGGTAGTACAGGTTGATCTGCAGGCAGCCGACATCGATGTTGGTGATGCCGCGCGCCTTGAGCCGGCGGACCTCGGCGATCGCCGCTTGCCTACTGGGCAGGTATCGCCCGACCCCCTCGGCCATCACGGTCCATGGCCAGGCAAAGCTTGCCTTGTGTGCGGTGCTCCAGCGCCCCGTCTCGGTCAGTGAGATCGCCGCCAGCAGGTGCGGCGGCAGGTGGTGATCGATCTCCGCCTGGCGCGTTGCCGCCACGCAGAGGCCATGCGCCTCCGGTGTCACCGGGGCGGCGGGGGCGGCGCGGGCCGTCGGCATCGCGACCTGGGCCGCCGTCAGCACGGCGACAACCGCGATCAGGGTCGTGAATGAGCGGGCGAACGGCATGGCGGTCCTCCTTTGCCGGAGGTCAAGCAAGTGCCGTGCCAGATCGTCCCTTAACCGGGGTCAGTCGGCATCGCCGAGCGGGCGGCGCGGATCGAAGGTCGCCAGGCCGGCCAGCGCCCGGCGCATGTCGGCGGCGACGCGGGCCAGGCCTGTGGTCCGCTCAAGCCGGCGCTCGTTCATGTAGAGGCCGCGCTTGACCTCGATCTGCAGGGCGTGGACGCCGAGATCCGGGCGACCGTAATGGCGGGTGACGTAGCCGCCGGCATACGGCGCGTTGCGCCGGACCTGATAGCCCTGATGGCCGAGCAGGCGCTCGACCCGGCTGGTCAGCACCGGCGAGCAGCTGGTGCCGTGGCAGTCGCCGAGCACGATGTCGCCGACCGGCATGCTGCGGCCGTCGGCGCTGACGGTCTGCACGTTGGACGGCATGGAATGGGCGTCGACCAGCAGGCAGAAGCCGAACCGGTCTCGGGTCTCCTCGATCGCCTCGGTCAGGGCCGAGTGATACGGCCGCCAGTAGCCTTCGATCCGGTGCACTGCCTCCTCGAAAGCGAGCTTCGTGGCGTAGACCGGCACGGCGTTGGAGACGACCCGCGCGATGGTGCCGAGGCCGGCGGCGATGCGGGCGTTCCGGGTGGTGACATAGTCGGGCAGCGGGTCCGAGAACATCGCCGGGTCGAGCTCGTAGGGCTCCCGGTTGGCGTCGACATAGACCCGGGGGAAGGTGGCGGCGACCAGCGGCGCCCCCAGTTCCGGCGCGGCGGCGAACAGCTCGTCGACGAAGCTGTCCTCGCTGGACCGCAGGGTCCGTTCGTCGAGCCCGGTGCGGGCCAGCAGGTCGGCCGGGTAGCGCCGGCCGGAATGGGGCGAGGAGACGACGATCGGCAGGGTCTGGCGGACCGGTCGTCGGACCTGCACCGGCGCCTGGTCGGAATCGGCCGCCAGGCCGACCGGCACCGCCCCGTCGACCTGCCGGGCCGCGCGGTCGCCGGGCGCGTCGGCGGCCTCCGTCGACCGGTCGGGTGCGGGCGGGGAGAAGCTGTCGGCGGCGTCATCCATGCCATTGAGATAGAGCATGCGGGGCGGGCTGTCACCGGTCCAGGCGGCGCGGCCGCGCGACGGGATCGACGCGGTGCGCGCGCCACCCGGTTTTCCGACCTGCGGCGTACAGAATGGGGTTGCCAAGAGCGGATCGCGGCATTAAGACCTGCCGCTCGCGGCACGGGGATCCCGTCGCTGCCGCGAGCGGTCCGGTCCTCGGTGAAGGGCTGGGACCCGACAAAGTGGGCGCGTAGCTCAGCGGGAGAGCACTACGTTGACATCGTAGGGGTCGCTGGTTCAATCCCAGCCGCGCCCACCATTCCTTGTTCAGCATACCCGGCCTTGTGCCGATCGACGGGGGCCGCCCCGTCGTCGCGTCCGATCCACGCACCGGCGAGATCCGTTGGCGCGCGCCTAGCGGTCCAGCCGGGCGTACACGTCGCCGGAGCCGACCGTGTCCGGGAGGTCCGCCAGCAGCGCGCGCATGTCCGCGGCACCGATCCAGCCGGCATCGTCCAGCGTGAAGGTCTCGGCCGGTGAGAACGCGAAGCGGTAGGGACCGAGCCCGGCCAGAAGGTCGAGGCAGGTCTCGGCCCGGGATTGCTGGCCGTTGAGCACCTCGAAGGAGAGGCTCGGGATCGGCTGGGACAGGCCCCTGAGCACGTCGGCCTCCGCCGCCTCGACGTCGATCTTGCAGAAGCGGGGAACACCATGGTCCGCGATCAGCGCATCCAGCGTGGTCACGTCGACCTCGGCGGTCCGGTCCCATTCGATGTGCTCGAAGCCTCGGGTGCTGCGCGCCTGACGCACCCAGTCGCCGGCCAGCGTCGTCAGCATAGGATTGCCGGTGCTGTAGTGCAGCGTCATCCGCGCCGGCTCCGCGCCGACGGCGACCGGCCGGATGGTCACGTCCGGCGCGCGCCCGTGCAGCCAGCGCATCACCCGGACCAGGCTCGGGTTGGGCTCGACCGCCACCACCCGCGCGCCGAGCGCCCGGAACCAGCCGACGCGACCGCCGGTATGGGCACCGATGTCGAACACCAGGTCGCCCGGCGCCATGAACCGGCCGTACAGGGCAAGCCCCCGCCGGCGCTTCGGCAGATCGAGATGGTAGACGGCGATGGACCGGGCGAGCCCGCGGAGATCATGAAGCATGGCTCGCTACCCTGCCCCAGGAGCGGGCGTCAGGGCGAGAACTCCTTGCTGATGATGTAGGCGACCACGGCCATCCTCTCCTCCGGCGTATAGACCTCGTCCCAGGCCGGCATCTTGCGGAACCCGTTGGTCACCCGGTCCCAGACGAAGTCCGGACGGTCGCGGTAGCGACGCGGCCGCAGTTTGGGCGCCTTGCCCGGATAGGCGCTCTTGCCATGGCAATGGCGGCACTGCTCCTCCCACACGACCTTGCCGGTGGCGACAACCTCGGGATCGGCGAGGTACTGCTCCGTCATCTCCGGTGGCGGCGGGATCTTCTCGCGCTTGCCGGCGGCGGTCGCGCCCGCCGCGAGCGTCAGGGCGAGCCCACCGGCCAGAACGATGGCGGCGGCGGGAACGGCTCGGCGATGTCGCATCGGGGTCCTGTCTCTTGGAAGAGGGAGGGCCGGCCGGGATCGTGAGGCCCCGGCCGGCGCCGATAAGGTCTCGCTCAGTTGGCCGGAACGATCTTGTAGATCGTGTCCTGGCGTCCGTTCGGACCGGTGGTGACCGAGGTCAGCGCGTAGACGTCGCCGGCCGCGTCCTGCCCGAAGGCGAGCACGTAGGGCTTCTCGCCATCCATGTTGACCACCTCGGCGACTTCCATCGACCAGGTACCGTCGCCCGCCTTGGAGCCGACGAAGATCTGGCCGTTCATGGTGCCGAAGTTCTTCGACCAGTCGCCGAAGATCATCTTGCCCTGCCAGTCGGCGGCGGCGCCGCGATAGACGTAGCCGCCGGTCACCGAGATGCCGAGGCAGCCATCCGGCTTCGCCGTGCAGTTGTTGTACTCGAGGATCGGCGGCGTCATGCCAGCGCTGTCGCAGCTCGCCGGATGCTCGTCCGGAGCCATGAAGTCGAAGCAGTGGGTCGCTTCCATCGCCCGCCAGCCGAGATTGGCGCCGCTTGTGATCTGCGAGACCTCCTCGAAGCTGTTCTGCTGCACGTCGCCGCAATACAGCGCGCCATCACCGGTATCGAACGAGCAGCGCCACGGATTGCGCAGGCCGTAGGCATAGATCTCCGGCAGCGCGTCATCGTTGCCGACGAACGGGTTGTCGGCCGGGATGGCATAGGGATGCCCGCCATCGACATCGACCCGCAGCATCTTGCCCAGCGGCGACAGCATGTCCTGGCCGTTGCCGATCGCGACGTTGTGGCCGATGCCCCAGTCATTGGCATAGCCGCCGTCGCCGGTCGAGATGTACAGCATGCCGTCCGGCCCGAAGCCGATCCAGTGGCCGTTGTGGTTGAACTGAGGCCAGTCGATCGCGCTGATGATCCGCTCGGAATTCAGGTCGGCGACATAGGGGTCGTCGGCCGAGACGGTGAACTCGGACACGTAGTTGGTGTGCGAGTACCAGAGCATCTTTCCGAGGTCGGCCTGGAAGTTCAGCTTGCCGCTGTAGGCGAGGTAGAACTTGCCGTTCTCGCTGAAGTTCGGATGAAACGCGAGGCCGAGGAGGCCGCGCTCGTCGAAGTCGTGGTGCAGGTCGACCAGCTTGTTGCGGATGTTCATGAACGGCTCGTCGAGCAGTTCGCCGTCCTCGATGATGCGCACGAGGCCATATTGCTCGATGACGAAGATGCGGTCGTCACCGGCCGGCTGCGCCATCGCCAGCGGCGCGTTCACGCCGGAGACGAACGGCTCCATCCGGACCTTCACGTCGGCGAGCACGTTATTGGAGAACAGCACCGCGGCAGCGGCGGTTGCAATGGCTGATAGGCGTGGTGAAACGAGCACTCCCATTTTCTTGCACCCTCCCTTTTTGCGCGATCGGAATGAATCAGATCGCTTTTTGGATTGTTGTCGGGACAGGATAAAATCAGCAAGAAGGCGAGTCTATAGAACAACGGAAGCTAGCATTTAGAGACAATTCTCTAAAAGCTAGGGGCGAAGTTGCGGGCCTTCGGGTTCCTTGGCGTGAGCCCCTTCGCTAGGCGTGGGCTCTGCTTGCAGATGCCGGCGAAACACGATGGCGACCGCGATCCAGAGCACCGCCGACACGGCCAGGCAGACGACTGCAACCAGCAGGGGATTTTCGGCGCCCGCGTCACCGATCCCGGCGTAGGCGTACCCGACCGGCAGCGAGCCGCAGGCGAGCGCCGCCAGGAACCGTCCGGACGGCATCGCGGCCAGGCCGGCGGACATCGACACGACTTCGGCTCCGACCGGAATCAGCCGCGACAGGGCCACGATCCATCCCCCGTGGCGCCGGAACAGTCGGTCGCCCGTGGCCAGCGGTTTCTCGCCCACCATCCGAATGGCGAGGGCGCGGCCGAACGCGCGGCAGACCCAGTAGCCAAGCAGCCCGTTGGCCAGCAGCCCGAGCGACGCCACAAGCCCGCCGATCGGCGTGCCATAGATCACGCCCAGCACGCCGATCACCACGGAGGACGGCACCGGCAGCACGATGTCGACGGCTAGCAGGGCGATGCCGGCCAGCCAGGCCGTCGCCGCGCTATCCGCCAGTTCCCGCCGCAACGCGTCCTGCGACAGCAGGACGTCGAGCGCATCGCCCCACAACAGGAACGGGACGACGACGGTCAGCACCAGGAACAGGGTGATCGCGAGCGCGCGTCCCATCGCGGGTCGCGCCTATTCGATCACCAGGTCGTCCATCGACCGGCGCGCGCCCGGCTCGGCGACCACCGGATCGCGTCCGCCGCGCAGGATCGAGTTGCCCTCATACAGGGTGCGCTGGTCGATCGCCGGCGGGTCGAGCCAGTCGGCGGCGTCCATCTGCCCGCTCTGGCCGTAGGCCGCGAGCGCATTGGCGTAGCAAACTCGGTGGACGGTCTCCTCGGAGATGCCGCTTTCCAGCGCCAGCTTGGCGGTCTTCGGCACGCCCAGCGGATCGGAGATGCCCCAGTCGCAGGCGGAGTCGACGATGATCCGCTCGCCGCCGTACTGCTTGAGGATCTCGACCATCCGCTTGTTGCCCATCTTGGTGCTGGGATAGATCGAGAACGCCGCCCAGAACCCGCGCTGCAGGGTTTCGGCCACCGTCTCCTCGTTGTTGTGGTCGACCACGACCATCGACGGGTCAAGCCCATGCTCGTCGCAGACATCCATCGACCGGCTGGTCCCCCGCTTCTTGTCGCGATGCGGCGTGTGGATCATCACCGGCAGCTCCAGCTCCTTGGCGAGTTCGAGCTGCAGGCGGAAATACTTGTCCTCGAGCGCGGTCTGCTCGTCGTAGCCGATCTCGCCGATCGCCACGACGCCTTCCTTGAGGGCGAAGCGCGGCAGCAGCTCCATCACGCCCTCGGCAAGCTCCTCGTTGTTGGCCTCCTTGGAGTTGAGGCCGACCGTGCAGTAGTGGCGGATGCCGAACTGGCCGGCGCGGAAACGCTCGAAGCCGAGGATGGCGGACAGGTAGTCCTCGTAGGTGCCGACATGGGTGCGCGGCTGGCCCTGCCAGAACGCCGGCTCGATCAGGGCGACGATCCCGGCGGCGGCCATCGCCTCGTAGTCGTCGGTGGTGCGCGAGATCATGTGCGCGTGCGGATCGATGAACATGGCGGTTCCTTTCCTCCCAATCGATCGCCCGTTTGATCGCGCGGGGGTCAGCCCGCCGACCCGAGCGTTGTCCAGGTCACGGTGCCGCCGGCGATACGCGCAGCCAGGTCGGGCATGCCGTCGAGCAGCGCCCTGGCCCGCGGGTCGGGGCTGGCGGCGAGCGCGAGGCCGGCGGCATCCTTTTCCGTGGCGGTGCCGTCGCGCGCGGCGCGGTCCAGGTCGTCCACCAATCGGCCTTCCGCGAAGGGGCCGACGCAGCGCCACAGCTCCGGTGTCACCGGCCGTCCGGCGGCCCAGCGCTCGTGAGCGTAGTCGCTGAGGATGAGCGCGAGTTCGGCATTGGCGCGGTCGTCCAACCCCTGGATCGGAGCCAGCGGGCTGTCGACGAACAGCGCCTTCAGGACCATGTGGTTCCAGCGGCTCTCGTCGAAGCGTTCGCGCGGGAACGGGCTGTGATGGGCCACGGCCTCAAACACAGCCCGCATGTTGGTCCTCAGGCCTTCCGCCGCCTGGGTCTCCAGCGCCTCCTGGGTCTCGTAGAGCGGCAGGCCGCGATAGAAGGCGATCGCCTCGGCGGCGTCGGCCGTGCGGCAGAGCTTGGCGAAGCGCTTGGGAAACGCCGCGTCGCCGGTTCCGGCGGTCAGCAGCATCAGGATCCGGGTCGCCTGATCGACGCTCCACTCCGATGGGTCCCAGCCGGGTCGGGCGGCCTCGGCCTTGGCCAGGTCGTCCGGGCCGAGTGCCAGGTCGGCCCGCCCGAGCTTGCGCGGTGCCAGGCCGAGGGCGATGTGCAGACTGCGGTCGCTGTTGTCGTCACGGATCGCGTCGAGCCGCTCGGCGAGCCAGGCCTGACCGGCGGTGTCGAGCCGTTGTTCGAGCCATGAGCGGAGCAGCGTCTCCGGCGTGTCAGACATGGCGTCCATCGCTCCAATAACGGGAATAGGAAGCCTAGGAGCCGGGTCTGAGGAAAGCAAGCCGAGCTCCTTGTGGAGCCTCCCCTGGCCGCGCTACCTTCCACCTATGCAGGATACACTTGTCATCCTCGTCGTCGGCCTGACGCCCTCGCTGGTCGGCCCGCACACGCCGAACCTGGAGAAACTCGCCAAGCGCGGCGCCCTGCGTCCGATGCGGACGCCGATCCCGGCGGTCACCTGCACGAGCCAGTCGACTCTGGTGACCGGGTTGATGCCGGGCGAGCACGGCGCCGTCGCCAACGGCTGGTACTTCCGCGACCTGTCGGAGGTATGGCTCTGGCGCCAGTCGAACCGGCTGGTCGCGGGCGAGAAGATCTGGGAGGCCGGCAAGGCCCGCAACCCGGACTTCACCTGCGCCAAGATGTTCTGGTGGTACAACATGTACTCCAGCGCCGACTGGAGCGCCACGCCGCGCCCGATGTACCCGGCCGACGGCCGAAAGATTCCCGATCACTACGCCTGGCCGCTGGAGCTGCGCGACGAGCTGACCGCGAAGTTCGGAATGTTCCCACTGTTCACATTCTGGGGGCCGATGACCACGAACGAGTCCAGCGACTGGATCGCCAAGGCGACGGTCCACGTGATGGAGACCCGCAAGCCGACCCTGACCCTCTGCTACCTGCCGCATCTCGATTACAACCTGCAGCGCATCGGCCCGGATCCCGACCACCCGCGGATCGCCGAGGACCTGCGCGAGGTCGACGCCAATTGCGGCATGCTGATCGAGCACGCGGAGAGGACCGGGAAGGAGATCATCGTGGTCTCGGAATACGGCATCATGCCGGTGACGGACGCGGTGCACATCAACCGGGTGCTGCGGGACGCCGGGCTGGTGACGGTCAAGGTCGAGATGGGGCGCGAGCTGCTGGATGCCGGCGCGTCCGCCGCCTTCGCCGTCGCCGATCATCAGCTGGCCCATGTCTATGTCCAGGACCCGGCCCGGGTCGCCGAGGTGAAGGCGCTGCTGGAGGGGGTCGACGGCATCGATCTGGTGCTCGACGACGAGGGCAAGCGCCAGCACGGTCTCGACCATCCCCGGTCGGGCGAGCTGGTGGCGCTGTCCGCCGCGGACCGCTGGTTCAGCTACTACTACTGGCTCGACGACGCTCGAGCGCCGGACTTCGCGCCCACGGTCGATATCCACCGCAAGCCGGGCTACGACCCGGTGGAGCTGTTCCTCGACCCGGAGCTGACCTTCCCCATGGGCAAGGTGGCGCTGCACATCGCCCGCAAGAACCTCGGCTTCCGATCGCTGCTCAAGGTGATCTCGGTCAAGGACACGAAACTGGTCAAGGGGTCCCACGGGCGGGTGCCGGCCGATCGCGACGAGTGGCCACTGGTGATCAGTTCACGCCCCGAGCTGCTGACCGGTGACGTCGTCGAGGCGACGGATTTCAAGCGCCTGGTGCTGGACCACGTCTACGCGTGAGCGCTCAGGTCCCGGGCACCCAGCGCTGCAGGCCAAGGGTCAGCGTGAAGCCGAGGATCGCCACGGCCGCCAGGACCGGATCGCCGAGGCTGGCGATCACCATCGCGTCGAACAGGCACATGCCGGCGATCAGGCTGACGACCGCGCGCGGGATGTCGCCCGGCCCGCGACGGCGCACCAGCCGCAGCGCCACCAGGATCCAGAGCACGAACACGATCAGGATGCCCCAGGCCAACGGACCGCCGGCGCCGGCGATCGTCGCACCGTAGACCACCGGTGCGGCGAGGAAGGCGAGCGGCCACATGTTCTCGACCTTGCCGATGTTCTCCTGCTTGGCGACATAGGTCAGGCCGACCAGGTAGCAGAGCAGCATCGCCGCCCCGAGATAGACGGCCGGCGGTGGTGCCTGCGTCACGGCGAAGGCGGCGGTAACGTAGACCAGCGCCCGGCACACGCCCATCACCACCGGGCTCAACGGGTTGGACTTGTGCCAGGCGTCGTACGCGGTGATGGCGGCGGCGAGGCCGAGGGCGGCGAGGGTCGCCTGCGGGTCGCGGTCGGTCACGGCGAAGGCGACGATCGCGACCCCGGCCGCCAGCATGGCGAAGCCGGCGACGAAGATCGCGGTGCGCGATACCCGCCCGGCGGGGATCGGGCGCTCAGGGCGCTCGACCGCGTCGATGCCGGCGTCGAACGCGTCGTTGAGGTACATGCCGCCGATGTAGAACAGCGTCATGGCGAGCATGAGGGCGACCAGCGGGGCGTCCGCAAGCACGGCGCCCGCCAGCATCATGCCGGCCAGCGCGTTGGTCCACACGGTCGGCAGGTTCGAAACCCGGCCGAGCTTCAGGGCGTCGAGCAGGGTCACTGGCGCAGCTGGTCCTTCACCCAGTTGAGCTCGCGGGCGATGGCCTCCGAGACGGGAACGCCGCGATAGCGCTCCGGCAGCACGTCCCAGGTATAGGTCTCGACCTCCAGGTGGTCGGAGATCGGGTCGGCGGCGTGCAGCGACAGGATCTCGCGCAAGAACGCCTGGGTCGTGTCGAAGTCGCGCATCCGCTCGAGGAAGATCGGCACGTGGTAGTGGATGCGCCATTCGCCGCCGGTGGCCGAGTCGATCGCTGCGAGAGCGTCGGGAAGGTCGGTGAAGCGGGTCACCGCGCCGTCGCGCTTCTGGATCGTCTGGTGCAGGTAGACCGGTTCGGCGAAGGAGCGCAGGTGCTCGGCGGTGCCGGCGGCGACCTCGGGGACGCGCAGGGCGGCACTCAGCTGCAGTTTGAAGATGCCGATGCCGGCGCGACGCAGGGCGGCCACGCTGTCCACCGGGTCCTCGAACTCGACCGCCGCGTGGCAGACGTCGTAGCAGACGCCGAGATGGCGGCGCAGGGCGGCGGCGGCGTCGCCGGAGGACAGGCCGGTGAGCGCGCTCATCCGCGCGGTGGCGGCCTCGGAAAACAGCCGGCTCTCGAAGAACGCGACCGTCTCCTCAATGGTCTCCAGGAGGCAGGCCGGCTCCGGCTCGAGGGCGAGGGTAACCGTCTTGCCGGTGCGCTGTCGCAGCGCCGCCAGGTACGAGGCGTGGCGGATCAGGTTGTCGGCGATGGCCGCGACCCGGTCGGCATCGGCCCAGGCCTTGAACGTCCCCGGCACCGTGCTGACGCTGCCATCCATGCCATCGGGCAGCAACGCGGCGAGCTGATCGGCCAGCGTGTTGGTGTAGAGCAGCCGGTCCGGCTCGCTCCAGTCCGGGCGGTAGGCGCCCTCCTTCACCGTTTGGCCGTGGAAGGTGCCGTAGGGGAAGCCGTTGATGGTGAAGACATAGCAGCCGGCGGCGTCGAGGAAGTCGCGGAAACGGCCGAGCTCGTCCGGATCTTCCAGGGTGCGCGACGCCGCCGCCGCCAGCCGCAGGCCGACCCCGAACGGCCGATCGGGGGCGACCGCGGCCTTGATCGGCGCCAGATGCTCGCGCAGGCCGGCGATCACGTCCGGCCAGGCTTCGGCCGCGTGAATGTTGGTGCAGTAGGTGAGCTGGCCCGCGCGGCCGTCGGCTGCGAGCTGCATCAGGCCGCCTCGCGCGCCTTCAACCACGCTATCGCATCGATCATCAGCGCTTCGTCGATCTCGTGGACCTCCACGCCGACGCCGCACCGTTCCACCAGCGTGATCGTCAACTCGCCGCCCAGGTGCTCGCGGAACTCCCGCAGTCCGTCCATGATCGCCAGCTTGCCGTCGGCGCCGCGCTTCTCCAGGCCCGGATGCCAGAGCCGGAAGCCAAGATGCTCCAGCAGCACCGCGATCCGCTCCTCCTCGCCGGCCGCCAGCATGCCGCGCAGCACCGCATATCGAGCGTCCAGCGCCATGCCGATCGCCACCGCCTCGCCATGGCGGACATGGTGGCGGGTCAGGGTTTCCAGCTTGTGCGCCGACCAATGGCCGTAGTCGAGCGGGCGCGCGCTGCCGGTCTCGAACGGGTCGCCACCATGGGCGATCTGGTGCATGTGCAGCTCGGCACAGCGCCGAATCATGTATTTCATCGCCTCGGGCTCGAAGATCGCCAGAGCGTCCGCGTGACGTTCCAGCCACTGAAAGAACGCGCCATCGCGGATCAGGGCGACCTTCACCGCCTCCGCCATGCCGGCGATCTTCTCGCGCGCCGGCAGCCCGTCGATGAAGGCGTAGTCGTTGATCACCGCGAAGGGCGGGGCGAAGGTGCCGACGAAGTTCTTCGACCCGTACAGGTTCACCCCGTTCTTGACGCCGACGCCGCTGTCGTTCTGCGACAGCACCGTGGTCGGCACCCGGATGTGCCGCACGCCCCGGTGGGTGGTCGCCGCCGCCAGTCCGACCGCGTCGAGGACCGCGCCGCCGCCGATGGCGATCACGTAGGAGTGCCGGTCGATCCGGTGGTCGTAGAGCTGCTGCTGGATCTGTTCGATGAAGTGCAGGTCCGACTTGATCTTCTCGCTGCCAACGACGGGCAACGGCGGGGTGGCCAGGGTCATCCGGTCGCTGTGATGATTCGCGTAAAGCGCGATTCTGTCCAGCAGGTCCGGGAACGGGGCGAGCAGGCCGTCATCCACGAACACGATGCAACGGTGCTGGCGGTCGGCCTCCAACCGCGTGACGGTATCGACGAGGATGGTATTCGCCGGGTCGAACGTCTGAGTCGTGAAGTGTACAGGAAAATTGAACCGGACACTGAAGTCCTGCCAGAAGGCGTTGTCGCCCGCTGCATCGGATGAATCAGGGAAATCTCGCGTTTCGTCGAAAGCAGCCATGGTATCTGGCCCTTGGATTCCATCCCCTTATTGCATCGGCCCCGTCAGATCAGCGCGAACACGCCAGGGGCTGATGATTTATTTCGCCCAGAACGTCTAGTTCTGGCCATTATTCATTACACTCAGTGTAGGATGGAAGCGGGAAACTGCGCAAGGTAAAGTGGTCCCGAGGCCGCCGGACGAAGCGGCTCACGGAGTCGGGAGGAAGGCGGCCATGCGGATTGTGTGCGGAGTGCTCGCGCTGGCCATGATCGGCTTCGCGGCCGTCCAGTACAACGACCCGGACGGCCCGTTCTGGATGGTCATCTACCTGGTGCCGGCAGCCTGCGCCGCCGTGGCCGCCTTGCGGCCGGATCTGCTGCGCCGCGGGATCGGGCGGATCGCGATTGCGGTCTGTCTCGGGGTGGCGGTCGTCGCCACGGTCGTCTTCTGGCCGACCGACGCGTTTTGGTGGCGCCAGGACGTCTGGTGGGAGAGCGAGGCGGCGCGTGAGGGCATGGGCCTGATGATCGCGACCGTCGTGATCGCGCTGGCGGCGCTCCCCGCCCTGATCCGCCGCCGGTCCCAGGAGTAGGCTCCGGAACAGGTCAGGCCGTCACGTCGATCGCCCGGTCGGTGGCGACCGGCAGCAGGACGCGGCTGACATTCGCCCCGTCCTTGGCCCGGGGCGTCGGCCCTTGTTCCACGCTGTCGGCGAAATCCGCGACCACGCGCCCGATCTCCGGGGCGGAGAGTTCCGCGATGTCGTACCCCATATCGTTGAGGACACGCCGCGAATGCTGCAGACCGAGCCCGCGATAGGTGGCCCAATCGTCCACCCGCGCACCGTTGCCGAGAACGACCAGCGGTTTCAGGATCGTCCAGTTCGCCCGCCCCCAAGGCAGCAGGTCGCACGGGTACCAGTTGGTGAACAGGCAGGGCGTGCCGTAGAGCAGGGGCACCTGTGACAGGCCCGAACTCGATCCGACATGGAACGCGGCGGCGCCCGGCAGCAGGATGTCGAGCGCCTTCGTTTTCAGCGGCGAATGGGCGTAGTCGATCACCCCGTCCATATCCGGCAGCCGGGTCATCGACCGGTCACCGAGACGCACCACGGTGAAGCCGCGGGCGGTCAGGGCCCGGATGGCGGGGAGATAGCTGGTGATGTCGGCGTTGCGCACGTCCTGGTGCCGGTCGACGCGGAACCCGGCCTCGCGGCAGTGCAGGGTGACGATCCGATCCTCGGCCCGCAGACCGGTCGCCGCGCGGAACCGGGCTAGGTCCGGGTCGCCGGCCGCCGGCGGCGCGAGGATGCCGCCGCGCGCGTCGCCGGCCCGGTCGGCGATCAGGCCGCAGGCGGTGAACAGGTCGACCGGGCGCCCGTCCACCCATTCCTTCTGATAGGCCCCGAAGGTCTCGGCGAACATGGTGCCCATCGGCACCGGCGCCACTTCCGACGACAGCGCCAGCAGGCGATCGCGCAACGCCGCGTTCGCCATGCGGCCGTCCCAGAACCGGGCGCGTCTGAAGTCGAGAAGGCCGGCGTCCTGGCCTTTGACCATGAACGTCGAGATCACCATGTGGCCGATGGCGAAGGTCCAGCGCCAGGCGAAGCTCCGGGTCGCGTCTTCGCCGAAACGGGCGCGCATCGCCCGGGTGAAGAGCGCGACGTCCAGGGCCATCCGCTCCAGATGCTCGGTGAAACCGGCCGTGCGCATGAGCACGATCAGATAGTGCTTGAGGATGCAGATCGAATAGGCCTGACCGGGCGATGACGGCACGACGTCCTGAGACAGCAGGCTGACGGCCTTCTCGAGATTGTCGCGACAGGCGTCGAAGGCGATCCGACGCTGCCGTGCTTCGGCAAGGTCGACCCGCTCGGTAACTAGGATCGCGGCGGCGAAGAACATCAAGGGCCGGACCCGTTCATGATGAAAGGCGTCGATCCCCCTCAATGACCGGCGCAGAGCCGTGTCGTCGACCGAGCGGGTCGCGAGGATCGCCTTGCGCAGGACGGATCCCTCGATGTTCACCACGTCGGACCCGGTCAGAAGCATGAGCCGGCAGAACCACCGGTACACGTCCCGGTCGTCATCCGTCTTACGGATCAGGTCCTCGCAGCCATGGATGTCGCGCGGGTCGCGGATCAGCACGCTGCGGGCGGCGCCAAGTCTGGTGAGTGGCATGCGGTCGGTCCAGGTCGTCGCTCGCCGCGACTATGCACACCGGCGGGACGCAGGGAAGGGGAAAGGCTGGCGGTGCTCAGGCAAGGAGCCCATGGATATCGGCCAGCACGAGATCGGCCAGCGGCTCCAGGACCGACGGGCCCGCCGCGCCGGACAGCACGCCGATCACCAGGCCGCAGCCGGCGGCGCGGCCCGCCAGCAGGTCGGCCGGTGAGTCGCCGATCATCGCGGTGTGCTCCGGTGGCAGCCCCCATTGCGCCTGGACGGCGCGGATCATGCCGGGCGCGGGTTTGGCGCCGTGACCGCTGTCATAGCCGACGGTGGCCGACAGGTGCGGCGCGATGCCGAGCCGCTCGGCGGTGGCGCGGGCCGCCGCCTCGCTGTCATTGGTGGCGAGCGCGCAGTGGATGTCCTCCGCCCGCAGCCGGATGAACAGGTCGTCGAGTGGATCGACCGGAGTGAGGTTCTCCATCCCCCGGGCATGCCAGTAGGCGTCGAGCCACGGAATCAGGGTGTCCGGCGCCGGCAGCTCCGGGGCGACGGCCCGCCAGAGATCGGCCACGGCGTCGGTGGTTCCGGACGCGAGCTCGGTTCCGGGCAGAATCCGTCGCGTGCGCGGGCACCAGCCGCCGGCCACCATCATCTCCTCGGCAAGGTCCGGCTGACCCAGCTCCCGCGCCAGATGCTCGGCACTGGCCCGGAAGGCGGGCGTCCAGGTCTCCTCGAAGCGGATGAGCGTGCCGTCCTTGTCGAAAACGATCCCGCGGATCCCGGCCGCGGTGAGGGCACTGTGCAGCACGGGGGATCAGTCCGCGGCGGCGCCGGTCGGAGGGCCTTGCCGCCCCCGTCGCACGCCGATAGCGACCGTGAGGATGCCAAAGACCAACAGCCACAGCGGCAGCATCCAGCGGTCGCGCGGGTCCATCAGGCGCGCGTCGCCCGGGTCCGCCGGGTCGTAGGCGACGTCGAGGACCTCACCCGCCTGCGTCGGTCGGTAGGTGTCGGCGGCGGTCGCGGTCAGACCGTCATGGGCGTCCAGGTAGCGCACCGTCGGGCGGTACAGGGTGAAGCCTTCGTCGGCGTCCAGGGTCTCGACCGAGATGACTTCAACGGTGGCCTGCTCGGCCGCCATCAGAAAGCCGATATGGTCGCGCAGGCCGAACACGCCGCCGGCGATCGCCAGGATGCCGACGATCACGAGCGTGCGCGGACGGATCGCGAACGAATCGCCTTTGCGAAAAAGCGGTCGGCGAGAGCCCTCGGGCCCCGGATCGGGCTCAGGCGACACCTTCGCTCGGCCGCACGTCGATGCCGCGGCTGCTCAGAAGTTCCATCAGCTCGCCGGTCTCGAACATCTCGCGGATGATGTCGCAGCCGCCGACGAACTCGCCCTTCACGTAGAGCTGAGGGATGGTCGGCCAGCTCGAGTATTCCTTAATGCCCTCGCGCAGCGACGGGTCATCCAGCACGTTGATGCCCTTGAACTTGATCCCGAGGTGGCTGAGCACCTGGACCACGACCGCGGAGAAGCCGCATTGCGGGAAGACCGGGGTGCCCTTCATGAACAGCACCACGTCATTGCCGCCGACCTCATCGTCGATGCGGGTCTTCAGGGTCTCGTCGAGCATCGTCACGCTCCTTTCAGTCTCTGGCCGCGACCGTCACTCCGGCGCGGCGGTTTGCAGGGCGAGCGCATGCAGCTCCGTCCCCATGCGTCCCTGGAGAGCCTTGTACACCAGCTGGTGCTGCTGCACCCGGTTCTTTCCGGCGAAGGCTGAAGACACGACATGGCACGCATAGTGATCGCCGTCACCGCGCAGATCCTCGATCGTCACCTGGGCGTCGGGAATCGCTTCCTTGATCAGGCGTTCGATCTCGTTGGCTTCCATGGCCATGTAGTCTCTCCCTCTCGCCGCCGGCCCCGGGTCGGAACCTCAGCTTTCAGCCGCCATGTAGTCGGGCAGCCAGGCCTCGTGCCGCCGGCTCAACTCACCCACCGATATGAGGGTGGCGCCATTCAGTGTCAATTCACCGCCGTCGGCCACGGTGCCGATGACCGCCGCCGGCACCCCGGCGGCCTCGGCCCGCGCGGTGGTGGCGGCCGGATCCGCCGTCGTCACGACATAGCGTCCCTGGTCCTCGCCGAAAGCCCAGGCATGCAGGGCGGCACCGTCGGGCGCGGTCAGGCGGGCGCCGAAACCACCCGAGGCGAGCGCCATCTCGGCGACCGCGACCAGCAGGCCGCCATCAGAGACGTCGTGACAGGCGGTGACCGCGCCGTCGGTGATCAAGGCGCGGACCAGGGTGCCGGTGCGCTTCTCGGCCTCCAGGTCGATCGGTGGCGGCGCGCCATTCTCGCGCCCGTCAATCTCGCGCAGATATAGCGAGGCGCCGAGCCAGCCGTCCGTCCGGTCCGCCGGCTGACCGAGTACCACCAGGGTCTCGCCGGCGGCCTTCAGCGCCGGCGTCGCCAGCGCGTTGACGTCCTCGATCACGCCGACGCCGCCGATCACCGGGGTCGGCAGGATCGCCTGGCCCTCGGTCTCGTTGTAGAGCGAGACGTTGCCGGAGACGATCGGGTAGTCCAGCGCCCGGCAGGCCTCGCCCATGCCGGTCACCGCCCCCACGATCTGGCCCATAATCACCGGCTTCTCGGGATTGCCGAAGTTCAGGTTGTTGGTCGCCGCCAGCGGCGTCGCCCCCGTCGCGGTGATGTTGCGCCAGGTCTCGACCACCGCCTGGGTGCCGCCGGTCTTCGGGTCGGCGAGGCAGTAGCGCGGCGTGCAGTCGACGGTGACCGCCAGGCCCCGATCGGTGTCGCGAATGCGCACCACGCCGCTGTCGGCCCCCGGCCGGATCATGGTGTCGCCCATGACCAGATGATCGTACTGCTCCCAGATCCAGCGCCGGCTCGCCATGTCCGGGCAGGACATCAGGGTCGCCAGGACCTCGCCGAGCGGGGCTTCGGGCGCCGGCACGTCAGTCGCCGCGATCACCGGCAGGGCAGGGGAGGGGGTGTGCGGGCGGTCGTATTCCGGCGCCTCGCCGACCAGCGGCTCGACCGGAATGTCGCACTGCACGGCGCCATCCTTCTTGAGCACGATGCGGCCGGTCTCGGTCACGCTGCCGATCACGGCGAAGTCCAGGTCCCATTTCTCGAACACCGCCCGCGCCTCGTCGGCGCTTTCCGGGCGGATGATCATCAGCATGCGTTCCTGGCTCTCGGACAGCATGATCTCGTAGGCGGTCATGCCCTCCTCGCGCACCGGCACCTGATCCAGGTCCAGCTCGATGCCGAGCCCGCCCTTGTCGGCCATCTCCACGGAGGAGGAGGTGAGGCCGGCGGCGCCCATGTCCTGGATCGCGACGATGCAGTCGCGTTCCATCAGCTCCAGGCAGGCCTCCAGCAGCAGCTTCTCGGTGAACGGGTCGCCGACCTGGACGGTGGGCCGCTTCTCCTCGCTGTCCTCGTCGAACTCCTTCGAGGCCATGGTGGCGCCATGGATGCCGTCGCGCCCGGTCTTGGCGCCGACATAGACCACCGCGTTCCCCGGCCCGGCGGCGGCCGAGTAGAAGATCCGGTCGGCCTGGGCGAGGCCGACGGTCATGGCGTTGACCAGGATGTTGCCGTTATAGGCCGGGTGGAAGTTCACCTCGCCGGCCACGGTCGGGATGCCGACGCAGTTGCCGTAGCCACCGATTCCGCCGACCACGCCGGAGACCAGGTGGCGGGTCTTGGGATGGTCCGGCGACCCGAAGCGAAGTGCGTTCAGGTTGGCGATCGGCCTGGCACCCATCGTGAACACGTCGCGCAGGATGCCGCCGACACCGGTCGCCGCCCCCTGATAGGGCTCGATGAAGGACGGGTGGTTGTGGCTCTCGATCTTGAAGACCGCGGCCAGCCCCTCGCCGATGTCGATGACGCCGGCATTCTCGCCCGGCCCCTGGATCACGTGCGGCCCCTCGGTCGGCAGCGTCTTCAGCCAGCGCTTGGAGGACTTGTAGGAGCAGTGCTCCGACCACATGACCGAGAAGATCCCGAGCTCGGTCAGGTTCGGTTCGCGCCCGAGGATGCGCAGGACGACCTGGTACTCGTCGGGGGTCAGGCCGTGCTCGGCCACGACCTCGTCGGTGATGGCGGCGTTGGGAAGGGTCATCGTTCCGTCCGGAAAATCAGTGCAGCGAGCGGACCAGGCCGTCGAACAGGCCGCGCCCGTCGGTGCCGCCGTGGAGCGCTTCGATCGCGTTCTCGGGATGCGGCATCAGGCCGAGCACCGTCTTGGTGTCGTTGTAGATGCCGGCGATGTCGCGCTGGGAGCCGTTGGGGTTGCTGCCGACATAACGGAACGCCACTTGGCCGCGATCCTCCAGCCGGTCCAGGGTGGCGGCGTCGGCGAAGTAGTTGCCGTCGTTATGGGCCACCGGGACGGTGATCACTTGGCCGTCGCTGTAGCCGCTGGTGAACAGGGTCTGTGCGCTCTCGACCTTGAGCTGGACGGTCTTGCACACGAACTTCAGCCCGGCATTGCGCATCAGCGCCCCCGGTAGCAGCCCGATCTCGGTCAGGATCTGGAATCCGTTGCACACGCCCAGCACCGGCACCCCCCGGTCGGCCCGCTCCCTGACGGTGCGCATGGCCGGCGACAGGGCGCCCATCGCGCCGGCGCGCAGGTAGTCGCCGTAGGAGAAGCCGCCCGGCACGACAATGATGTCGACATCGGGCAGCTCGGTCTCCTTGTGCCAGACCATGGCAGGGTCGCTCCCGGAGGCCTGGCGCAGGGCCATGACCATGTCGCGGTCGCGGTTCGATCCGGGGAAGACGATGATGGCCGATTTCATGGGCGCTCCAACGGCGGGTGCCCCGGCAGCGCGGGCTGCCGCGGCGGGCGGACCTGTCGGCGGGAAACTAGGGCCGGGCGGGCCGGCGTGCAAGCGTGGCGCGGCGCGGCCTCAGTCGCCGCCCTGCGGACCGGAGCCATCGGCGCCGACCCGGTCGGCCGGCAGCCAGACGGTGACGGTGGTGCCGACCTCGATTTCGCTATGAATCGTGAGCGTTCCGCCATGCAATTCGACGAACGACTTGGACAGCGGTAGGCCGAGGCCAATGCCCTCGTACTTGCGGTTGAGGGCGCTGTCGACCTGCTCGAACGGGCGCAGCACCTTGTCGATGTCGCGCTGGCGGATGCCGATTCCCGAGTCGCTCACCCGGATCTCGAGCCCGTTCTCCACGACCTGCGTGTCGATCGTCACGGTCCCGTCGCCGGGCGTGAACTTGGAGGCGTTGGAGATCAGGTTGAACAGGATCTGGCGGATCAGCCGGCCATCGGCCCAGACCGGCGGCAGGTCGTCCGGGACATGGACCCGGATCTCGGCGGTGGAACTGGTCTGGCGGCTGCGGACCATGGCGACGGAGGCGGAGATCTCGGTGGCGATGTCGACCCGGCTCTCGCGCAGCATGATCTGGCCGATCTCGGCGCGGGTCAGGTCGAGCATGTCCTCGATGAGCGACAGCAGGCTGTGGCCGCTGCCCTGCACGTCCCGGGCATAGGAGATGTAGCGGTCGTCGCCCAACGGGCCGAACACCTCGCTGACCAGCAGGTCGGAGAAGCCGATGATGGCGTTCAGCGGGGTGCGCAACTCGTGACTGACGGTGGCCAGGAACATGGACTTGGCGCGGTTGGCGGTCTCGGCGTCGCGCAGGGCCTGACGTAGGGCCTGCTGGGCGTCCTGCAGCTCCCGGCGATACTCGGTCTCGTCCACCGAGGTGCCGCGATAGCCCTTGAAGCGTCCCCGATCGTCGAAGACGGGCACGCCGGACACGCGCCAGTTGCGCCACTCGCCATCGACATTCATCACGTCGTAGCGAAAGTCCCGGAACGGCTCGTGACGTTCCATCGTCGCCCGGTGCGCGCCCCAAACCGGGTCGGTATCGGGGTCGACACCGGCGGTGTCCCAGCGGGTCCTTCCGAGGAACTGCCGCGCCGGCGGATACGGCCGGTCGGTGCGCATGTCCATCAGCATGGTGAAGCGCAGCTTCTCATCGAGTTCCCAGAACCGGTCCGAGCTGGCGCGCACGAAGTCGCGCAGGCGCGCGTCGCTCTCGCGCATCGCCTGCTGGGCGCGCATCAGCTCGGTGATGTCGCTCACGCCCGTGATCGTGCCGCCGTCCGGCAGTGGCGCGTCGCGGACCAGAAGCCAGCGGTTGTTCGACAGCGGCAGGAGATGGTTGTCGCCGCCGCGTCGGTGCTGCTCGACGCGCTTGGCGATGTACTCCTCGGGGTCCTCTTCCGTTGCCGGCAGGACGCCCAGCAGGGTGCGGCGACGGACCAGTTCCTCGAATGTCATGCCGATCTCGAGCGGCACGCCGGAATTGCGGGCGATCCGGTCCATGGCCGGATTGATGTACAGCAGCCGGTCGCCCGGATCCCAGATCTCGATCCCCTGACCGGAATGCTCCAGGGCACGCCGAAGCGACTCGTAGCTGATCAGCGAGCCGCGGATCCGGTCGCGGGCGGTCTCTCCGCGCTCGTCGAAGGTGAGGACGACGCCGCCCGATGGCAGGCTGGACCCCGTAATCATCATGAGGGAGCCGTTGTCGCGCAGCCGCTCGATTTGGAAGGGAACGGCGTCGCGGGTGAATTCCCAGCGGTCGCGGATCCGCTCCTCGACGTCGCCACCGCCGTAGTCGCCGCGCTCGGCATTGCGCCGGATCAGTCGTTCGTACTCCCAGCCGGGAACGAGTTCCTCGGGGTCGATCTCGTTGATCTCGGCGAACCGTGGGTTGCAGGCGATCAGGCGCAGGTCGCCATCCAGCACGGCGATGCCGATCCGCGCATGGGTCACCGCCTGGAGCAGCGCCCGGGCCTCCTGGGTGGAGGGATCTTCAGACCGGCGTTGAGCGTTCGATGGGGGCACGGGACCGACCGGTTAGGTGCATACCATTCGATGATATCGCAGAATCGACCGCTTCCGGCGCGCCAATTTGTCGGTGCCCGGCTCCGCCTCTATGCAACCCTGTGCAGAAAATCCGAATCGAGACGTCAGCCGTCGATCCGGATGCTGTAGTTCTCGATCACGGTATTCGCCAGCAGGCGCTCGCACATGGCGGTGACATCGGCCTCGACCTTCGCCGCATCGGTCTCGTCAAGGTTGATTTCGATGACCTTGCCCTGGCGCACCTCGCCGACACCGGCGAAGCCAAGCGTCGACAGGGCGTGACCGATCGCCTTGCCCTGGGGATCGAGGACGCCGTTCTTCAGCGTCACGTGAACGGTGGCTTTCATGACGGCTTGGTTCTCCTACTGCACCGTTTGCGACTGCCCGGCTGGCTATTGCACGACCTGAGGGCCCTTGAGGTCCATGGGACCCGCTTCCGGCAGCACGCCGAGCCGCCGCGCCACCTCCTGATAGGCCTCCTTCACGCCGCCGAGATCGCGGCGGAAGCGGTCCTTGTCCATCTTCTCATTGGTCTCGATGTCCCAGAGCCGACAGTTGTCGGGGCTGATCTCGTCGGCGAGCACGATCTGCACCTCGTCATGCTCGTTGTACCAGCGGCCGAACTCCAGCTTGAAGTCCACCAGCCGCAGGCCGACGCCGAGGAACAGGCCGACCAGGAAGTCGTTCACCCGCAGCGACAGCGCGACCATGTCGTCGAGGTCCTGGGTGGTCGCCCAACCGAAACAGGTGATGTGCTCCTCCGAGATCATCGGATCGTTGAGCTCGTCGGACTTGTAATAGTACTCGATGATCGACCGCGGCAGGGTTGTCCCTTCCTCCAGTCCGAACCGTTTGGCGAGCGAGCCGGCGACCACGTTGCGAACCACCACCTCGATGGGGAGGATCTCGACCTCGTGGACCAGTTGCTCGCGCATGTTGACGCGGCGGATGAAGTGGTTGGGCACGCCGATCTCGGTCAGTTTCGTCATCAGGTATTCGCTGATGCGATTGTTCAGCACGCCCTTGCCGGTGATCAGGCCCTGCTTTTGATTGTTGAACGCCGTGGCGTCGTCCTTGAAGTATTGGATGATCGTGCCGGGCTCGGGGCCCTCGTACATGATCTTCGCCTTGCCCTCGTAGAGCTTGCGGCGTCTGGCCATCGGGGTGTCTCCAACTCAGCGCGGACCCGGCGTCAAGCGGGTCCGCCACAAGTCGGTCCCTATATCAGCAAGGTATCCCGGACTCAATCGCAGGGGCGGACTCAGAAGTCGACCGGCTCGAACGCCGTCACGTCGGGCCGGCCGGCGGCGAAGCGCAGGACCGGTCGACCCTCTCCAGGCGCGGGCAGGGCGACGAGGGCGGCGCTGCTTGTGCCGAAGCCGGTGTCGCTGACCACGGTCATCGCCCCGCCGGGGCCGGCATCTGACGCGAAGTCGCGCGATCCCAGGAGCATCGCCCAGACGTCCCAATCATCCGTCGCCGGTTCGGGGGCGGGGGCGGCGCGGAAGCGGTCGAGATAGCGCGCGACCCGTGGTGAGCCGGCACGGTCGTTCAGATCGTGGGCGGTGAGCATCGACACGCCCTCCGGCACCGCGTCCATCGTCACCGCCCCGTCCTCCTCCCGATTGGCGATCCAGAAGGCGTCGCGGCTGTCGGCGACCAGCAGGTTGAACGCGCGGTAGCTCGACGGTTCGATCGCGGCCAGCGCGCGGGCGGCCTCGGCGGCGTCGGCATGCTCAAGTGCCTCGAGGACAAGTTCGCCGCGCGAGCGCTTGTCCGGCGCCGGGCCGAGGGTGCCGTGACGGTTCAGGATGCAGGCGACGACGCCGAGGTCATTGACGCCGAACCAGCTGCCGCCGGCCAGCACGTCGAGGCCGGCGACCACCTCCGGCCGGTCCGGCCAGTGGCGGGCCGGCGGCTTCCAAGGCCGATCGGCCATCTCGTCCCGGTTGGCGCCGAGCAGCACCGGCCAGACATGGCCGGGCCGGCGCAGGATGATCACGCTGCACATGCGGCGCATAAGTGGCCTCTCCGTTCGGGCTCCGCAAGCCGCAATCGGACCCGGCGGCGGGGGGCGAACTCCCGCGTTCACATCGCCGGGGCTGTTGTGTATGGTCCGCGCGATCCGGCCCGCGTTTATCCGCGGGCTGCAAGTCATTCAGTGTTTCCGCCTAGCCCGGGAGGCGTGTGATGAGCGGGTTCGACGAACGTGAGAAAGCCCAAGAGAACAAGTCCGCGCACGATGCGGAGTTGCTGTTCAAGGCGACGGCGCGCCGCAATCGCTTGCTCGGCGAGTGGGTCGCGGACGAGTTCCTGAGCCTGAGCGGCGACGCTCGCAGCGCCTTCGCCAAGGAGGTGGTCGCGGCCGATTTCGACCGCCCGGGCGACGACGACGTGGTCGAGTTCGTCATGGCGAAGGTGAGCGAGGCCGGCGGTGAGCTGTCGGATGCCCGCCTGCGCCACAAGATGAACGAACTGCTGGTCGAGGCGACTGCCCAGATCAATTCCGAGTCCTGAAGCCCTTCCCTGCAGACCGCGTGACATGACCGTACCCGCCCTGCGTCCCGGCGACCGGACGCCCAACCTGACCTTCCCGGACCTGGGGGGACGGGCACGACAGCTGTACCTTGAGGTCGGTGGCGGGCCGATCCTGATCGCCGCCACCCCGAATCCGAATGACGGCGAAGGCCGGAGGATCCTGGCGTCTCTCGCCAAACGGGCCGGGGCCTTGGACAAGATCGGGGTGCATCGCTTCGCGCTGATGCGGCGCGAGCCCGAAGGCTCGATGGATCCGCGCGCCATCGTGATGATCGATCCCTATGGCGATGGCATGCGGCTGTTCCGTCCGCTGCCCGAGGGCTCGGATGCCGATTCCGACCGCCCGGCGGCGGCGGTCGCGGCGCTGGACGCCAACCAGCGGGTGATCTCGATCTTCACCACCGCCGACAGCCGCGACCCGGTCGACGACGCGATCAAGCTGCTGGAGGTCGAGGCCCGGGCCGCCAAGGCCGGCGCCCAGCGACTGGTGCGCTCGGCCCCGGCCATGATCCTGGACAAGCTGCTGCCGGACGACCTCTGCGACGCCCTCATCGAGCGTTGGAAGGCGGACAATGTCGAGGGCACGGTCAACGACGGGTCCAGGAACGTCGCCGACGACACGGTGAAGCGCAATCGCGAGCACGTGGTCACCGATCCCGAGATGCAGCGCACCATTGCCCAGCAGATCGGCCCGCGGGTGATGAATGAGATCCAGAAGGTCTTCAACTTCCGCTCGCCGCTGCGCTTCGAGATGCTGACGGTCCTGGGCTATGGCGACGAGCGGAAGGACTTCTTCGGGCCGCACCGCGACAGCCTGCGCGCCGAGCAGCGCCGACGGTTCGCGGTGTCGCTGAACCTGAACGACGGCTACGAGGGTGGCGAGCTCGTGTTCCCGGAATACGGCCCGCATCTCTACGCCCCGCCGAAAGGCGCGGGCGCGGTGTTCGGCTGCGAGGTGCTGCACCAGGCATTGCCGGTGACCAAGGGCCACCGTTGGGTGCTGACGACCTTCCTGATCGACCCGAAGTGACGCCGAATCGCCCGACCCGCCGTCGATTCCCGGCCTGATCGGGGCTAACGGTCCACCATGGTTCCCGTATCCTCTGCCCAAGATCTCTATGATCGCGTCATCGTTGGCGGCGGCGATGAGGATGAGCATTACAGGCTGGCGGGCTGGCTGTCGGACACCGGCCGGCTTCTGTCGGCCTTTCACGTTCTCGACCTGGCCGCCGACCGGTTCGGTGGCGGCCATCAGCTCGAGGCCAGCCTGACGGCGGCATTCGCAACCCTCGAGAGCTCGGGTGGCGTTGAGGGGCTGATGCCGACGCTGCCCGATCCGGTGGCCATGGCGTTCTCGGTGGAGCGCGAACGCGCGCTCGCCGACCACGGTCCCGGGTCTCCCCGGCCCGCCAGCCGGGAACTCGTGCTTTGCGTGGCGCTGAAGAACCTGTTCACCCGGTTCAGGGACCTGTTCCCCGGCGCGCTGGCGCTCTTGAGGATCTGCGACTGCTACGGGCGGGTCTCGGCCGAGCAGAGCTGGGGCAATCGCTGCGGCGATGTCATGGTCAAGGAGGGGGTCGCCTCCGTGACCGTCGGCGGGCGCACGCTGTTCTACGCCGCCCGTCGGAACGAGCGGCGCGACTGGCTGTACTTCTTCATTCTCAAGCCGGGCCTGGTCCGGTGGGTCGCGCGTTTCGCCCCGCAGGATGTGTTCCTGGACATCGGCGCCAATGTCGGGCGCTTCTCCGTCCTCGCGGCGGCCGCGGCCGGCTGCCGGACCATCTCGGTCGAGCCGTTCACCGTCAATTTCAACGCTCTCCGGCAGAACATCGCCCTCAACGGGCTGTGGGAGCGGGTGACGCCGCTGCAGGCGGCGATCCGCGATGTCACCGGCGCCGCCGCGCAACGGTTTTCCAACGTCGCGGGTCCCGTGGACGGCAATGTCGAACACCTTGAGGGATACCGGCTGGACGATCTGGTCGCGGCCGACCGGATTCCCGTTCCCAACCATATCAAGATCGACGTCGATGGCGGCGAGTTTCGCCTGATCGATGGCATGGCCGAGACCCTCAAGGACCACCGGCTGCGCTCCATCCGCCTCCAGATACGGCTGGACGAAGAGGCCAGTCCCGCCGCCCTCGACAGGATCCGGGCCGCCGGCTTCGACTGCGCGATCGACGACGATTCCAAGAATTATCTCTGCCTGCGGGCGTGACGGCGCCAAACCTCATCCGCGCATGGGCGTCAGGGCCAGGATCATGTCCTCGCCCCGGGTCTCGCCAGTCGGGCGCCAGCCGAGCTTGTGGTAGAAGCCCGAGGCCCGCACCGCCGGGTCCGGATTGGCGGCCAGCCAAATCCGCGCGCAGCCCTGCGCGGTGAGCCAGTCGACCGCCTGCCCGAGCAGGCGACGCCCGATCCCGAGTCCTTCGTAGCCCGGGCGCACCGCCACCACGCTGACTTCGCCGGTCGTGCCGTCGGCCATGGCGAAACCGACCACCTGTCCCTCGAATTCACAGAGCCAGCCGCGCATCGCGTCCGCCATCGCCTCGGTCAGGGAGGCGACGGTTACGCCGTAGTCGCGCTCCAGCCGCTCCAGGGTGATCGCGTTCTCCACCGTGGTGGTGCGCATCTCGAGGGTCGCGGCGATGTCGTCCACCGTCATCGCGCGGTAGCGGAGCGCGGGCGCGGCGAACTGGCCGTCGTCGCCACGCCAGTGATAGCGCACGTCCGGCGTCTTCTCCTCGTTGTTGGCGCCGTCGGTAAACTCGACGGCGCGAAAACCGTGGGCCTCATAGAACCGGCGGGCGGCAAGGTTGCGCTGGAACGCCCAGAGCCGCAGGTCGGCGTCGGCGGCCTGCGCGTCTCGGATCAGGGTGGACCCGATGCCACGGCGCCAATGGTCCGGGTGGATGTAGAGATGCTCGATCCATCCCTCGGCCACGGCCATGTAGGCCACCGGCGCGGCATCGACCTCGACGACGGTCACCGCGGCGCGTGGAAGCAGGCGGTTCGTGACGAACCACAGGTCCTCGTCCGGGGTATGCAGGTCCGGCAGCCACGGCATGGCCGCACGCATGGACGTTCTCAGGATGCTCGCGATTGCCGTCGCGTCCGACGCGACCGCCGGCCGGTGGGTGGTCACGCCCGGTCCTGCGTCACGATCGCCCGAACACGCGCTTGAAGATCGTGTCCACGTGCTTGGTGTGGTAGCCGAGGTCGAACAGGCTATCGAGCTGTTCGGCGCTCAGCGCGGCGGTGACCTCGGCGTCCGCCCCAAGCAGGGTGCGGAAGTCCTTGCCCTCGAGCCAGACCGGCATGGCATTGCGCTGCACCAGGCGGTAGGCGTCCTCGCGACTCACCCCGGCCTGGGTCAGGGCCAGCATCACCCGCTGGCTGTGGATCAGGCCGCCGAGCTTGTCCAGGTTGCCCTGCATGCTCTCGGGATAGACGATCAGCTTGTCGATCACCCCGGTCAGCCGCGCCAGCGCGAAGTCCAGGGTCACGGTCGCGTCCGGGCCGATCATGCGCTCGACCGAGGAGTGGGAGATGTCGCGCTCGTGCCATAGCGCCACGTTCTCCATCGCCGGGACCACCGCCATGCGCACCAGCCGGGCGAGGCCGGTCAGGTTCTCGGTCAGCACCGGGTTGCGCTTGTGCGGCATGGCGGAAGAGCCCTTCTGCTTCTCGCTGAAATACTCCTCGGCCTCGCGCACCTCGGTGCGCTGCAGGTGGCGGATCTCGGTCGCCAGCCGCTCGACCGACGACGCGACGACGCCGAGCACCGCGAAGAACATGGCGTGGCGGTCGCGCGGGATGACCTGGGTCGAGACCGGCTCGACGGCGAGGCCGAGCGCCTTGGCGACATGCTCCTCGACGAAGGGATCGATGTTGGCGAAGGTCCCGACCGCGCCCGAGATGGCGCAGGTGGCGATCTCCTTGCGCGCGGCGACCAGGCGCTCGCGGCAGCGCTGGAACTCCACATGGTGCGAGGCCAGCGTCACACCGAAGGTGGTGGGCTCGGCATGGATGCCGTGGCTGCGGCCGACCTTGACCGTGTCCTTGTGCTCGAAGGCCCGGCGCTCCAGCGCGGCCAGCAGGGCGTCCACATCCTCGATCAGGATGTCGGCGGCGCGGGTCAGCTGCACGGCGAGGCAGGTGTCCAGCACGTCGGAGCTGGTCATGCCCTGGTGCACGAAGCGCGCCTCCGGGCCGACATATTCGGCGAGGTTGGTCAGGAAGGCGATGACATCGTGCTTCACCTCCGCCTCGATGGCGTCGATCCGGGCGACCTCGAAATTGCCGCGTTCCCAGACCGCCCTGGCGGCCTCCTTGGGGATCACGCCGAGTTCGGCCTGGGCGTCGCAGGCATGGGCCTCGATCTCGAACCAGATCCGGAACTTGGACTCGGGCGACCAGATGGACGCCATCTTCTCGCGGGAGTAACGCGGGATCATAGGCTGACGGGCTCCGTTGGGGTGAGGGGGAGGGTCATACCATCGGCTTGTTTCAGAGTCACCTGAGCCCGGTCCTCGGCAGCTGTGGCCTGGCGGCAGCCATAGCAAAGCCGGTTGGTCGAGGACTCACACGTGTCTCACGCGTGCTTGAAAGGACGTTTGTGGTTCTTTGGGGGCAAGACCACGACATGTCTCATCGGATGTCACGCCAACCAAAGGGAACACGATGATCCGATCACTGATTTTCGCGCTTGCATTCCTGGCCGCTGGCGCGGTCAGCAATACGGCGAACGCCACCAATCAACTCGCGACCTCCATTGGCGGCTATGATGCCGTCGCCTACTTCGTGGAAGGTCAGCCGGTGCAGGGCCGGGCAAAGTTCCATCACTTCTGGAACGGGGCCGTTTGGTTCTTCGCCTCCGCCGAGAACCGCGATCACTTCAAGTCCAACCCCACCGCCTACGCTCCGCAATATGACGGCTACTGCGCCTGGGCGGCGTCGCAGAACTACAAGCGTCCCGGCGACCCACAGGTTTGGCAGATCCAGGACGGCAAGCTGTATCTGAAGGTGCACGAAGGCGCGCAGGAAAAGTGGCGCGCGGACATCCCCAAGCATATCGAGCAGGGTGACGCGAACTGGGTGAGAATCGCGCCTTACTGACCAGCGGAACTCATGGCACCGAGGCTGGACCGCTAGGTCGGCCTCGGTGTTCCAGCCCCACGCGCGCCGCTGCTCCGGTCGATGATGTGTGCTAGAACGCCCGCGCGTCTCACACAGCCGCCCGGAGGTAGGCTATGAAGGTCAACGGCACCCACTATCGCCCGATCTGGCAGGCTGCGGACGGCGCGGCGGTCGAGATCATCGACCAGACCCGCCTGCCGCACGCCTTCGAGACGGTACGGCTGACGGCGATGGCCGACGCGGCGCATGCGATCAAGGCGATGCTGGTGCGCGGCGCGCCGCTGATCGGCGCGACCGCGGCATGGGGCCTGTGGCTGGCGATGCGGGCCGACAGCTCCGACGCCGGCCTTGAGAGCGCCTACGAGACCCTGATGGCGACCCGGCCGACGGCGGTGAACCTGCGCTGGGCGCTCGATGCCGGCCGCGCCCGGCTGGCGCCGCTGGATCCCGGTGACCGGGTCGCGGCGGCCAAGGCGTTCGCCGAGAAGGTCTGCGACGAGGACGCCGAGCTGAACCACGCCATCGGCCGCCACGGGCTGGAGATCATCCGGGAGATCGCGGCGCGCAAACCCGGCCAGACGGTCAACATCCTCACCCATTGCAACGCCGGCTGGCTGGCGACGGTGGACTGGGGCACGGCAACCTCGCCGATCTACCAGGCGCATGACGCGGGCATCCCGGTGCATGTCTGGGTCGACGAGACCCGGCCGCGCAACCAGGGCGCCTTCCTAACCGCCTGGGAGCTGAACAATCACGGGGTGCCGCACACGGTCATTGTCGACAACGCCGGCGGCCACCTGATGCAGCACGGCCAGGTCGACATGGTCATCACTGGCACCGACCGGACCACATCGACCGGCGACGTGGCCAACAAGATCGGTACCTACCTCAAGGCGCTGGCCGCCCACGACAACGGCGTGCCGTTCTACGTCGCCCTGCCGAGCCCGACCATCGACTGGACGCTGGAGGACGGGCTGCGCATCCCGATCGAGGAGCGGTCGGGCGACGAGGTCACCCGCATTCCCGGGCGGCTCGACGATGGCTCGATCGGCGCCGTGACGATCACCCCCGAGGGCAGCCCCGCGGGCAATCCGGCCTTTGACGTGACGCCGGCGCGGCTGGTCACCGGCCTGATCACCGAGCGGGGCGTGGCCGAGGCGAGCACCGCAGGCCTGCTGTCGCTGTTCCCGGAGCGCCGGGCGGCGGGCGAGTAGCGGTCCGCTCACATCTGGCGCACTGTTCGGCAACCCGACTGGGTTGCGCGCTCATGGGCCTCTTCGGCGGAACGCAGAAAGGCGCTGATCTCGGTGTAGTCGCGGTTGGCGAGCAGCTGCTGGTAGGACCGGCTGCCGTTCCGCGCGATGACGCAGTTCCAGTCGCGATCGAAGAACAGGTGATAGGTCGTCGCGGCGTTGGCCTCCGACACCAGGATCGGGACGAGGACCAGAACGGCGAACAGGAGGGTCTTCATCGCGGTCTCCTTTCGGGCGTGTGACTCCGCTCGGCTCATGGAAGGCCGGGGCGCGGAAGTCGTCGCCAGCGCTCGTGAATTGACCGGCCCGCCGCCCACCCTATCCTCGTTCCCAAGGCAACACGAGGATCCGACCATGCGCCGCTTCCTGCTCACCCTGATCGCCGTCCTGGCCGTGGCGCCGACGGCGCTGGCCCGCGACACCCTCACCATTGGGGTCAGCCAGTACCCCTCGACGCTGAACCCGATGATCGACTCGATGCTGGCCAAGTCCTACGTCCTGGCGATGACCCAGCGGCAGATGACGATCGAGGGGCATGACTGGACGACGATCTGCCAGCTCTGCGTCAAGCTGCCGACCCTGGAGGACGGCGACGCGGAGGCGTTCCCGAGCCAGACCGAGGAGGGCGAGCCGGTCACCGGCGTGCGCAAGACCTACGCCATCCGCGACGACGCGTTCTGGGCCGACGGCACCCCGGTGACGACCGACGACATCCTGTTCGCCTGGGAGATCGGAAAGCATCCCGAGGCCGGTGTCGCCATCATGAAGGCCTATCAGGACGTCCTCGATATCGAGGTGCACGGGCCCAAGCGGTTCACCATGACCGTGCGCAAGCTGGACTACCGGTATTCCTCGATGGGCGATTTCTCGGTGATACCGGCGCATCTGGACCGCCCCGCCTTCTCCGAGCCGCGCGAGTACCGCAATCGCACCCTCTACCAGACCGACCCGACCAATCCGGGGCTGTGGAACGGACCCTACCGGGTCTCGGAGGTTCAGGTCGGCAGCCAGATCACCCTGTCCCGCAACGAGCACTGGCGCGGGCCGGCACCGGCCTTCGAGCGCATCGTGGTGCGCGCCATCGAGAATACCTCGGCGCTGGAGGCGAACCTGCTCTCGGGCGCGATCGACATGATCGCCGGCGAGAGCGGGCTGGCGATCGACCAGGCCCTGGCCTTCGACAAGCGCCACGGCGACGATTTTCAGGTGATCTATCAACCGGGGCTGATCTACGAGCATCTGGACGTCATGCTCTCGAACCCGATCCTGAGCGACCTGCGCGTGCGCCAGGCGCTGCTGCATGCGGTCGACCGCGAGGCGATCAACGACCGGCTGTTCGACGGCAAGCAACCGCCGGCCACGAGTTCGGTCAATCCGTTGGACTGGACCTACGCCACCGACGGCGTGCCGACATATCCCTACGACCCGGCGGCGGCGGCGGCGCTGCTCGAGGCGGCGGGCTGGACGCCGGGGCCGGACGGAACGCGGGTCAATGCCGCGGGCGAGAAGCTCTCCGTCTCGCTGATGACGACCGCCGGCAACCGCACCCGCGAACTAGTGCAGCAGGTGCTGGCCGATTTCTGGAAGCGGGTCGGGATCGAAACCGTGATCCGCAACGAGCCGGCCCGCGTGTTCTTCGGGGAGACGGTGTCGAAGCGCCGGTTCCCGGGGCTTGCCATGTTCGCCTGGCTGTCCTCGCCGGAGCACCTGCCGCGCACGGTCCTGCACTCGGAATCGATCCCGAGCGAGGCCAACAACTGGGGTGGGCAGAACTATACCGGCTACGCCAACCCGGAGATGGACCGGATCATCGACGCCATCGAGATCGAACTCAACCGCGAGGAGCGGGGCCGGCTGTGGGCCGATCTGCAGCGTCTCTACGCGACGGACCTGCCGGTGCTGCCGCTGCATTTCCGCTCGGACGCCTACATCCTGCCGACCTGGCTGACCGGCGTGCGCCCGACCGGGCACAAGTACACGACGACCAACTGGGTCGAGGAATGGCGGGTGGTGGAGTAGGCAGGACGCCCTGTCTCGCTGATCGTCACAGGCACCGCCGCGCGTCGTCCGGGAACCATCGGAACACTGTTGCGGGGACAATTCGGCGGCGACGGCCTACGGTTCCGCTGACACCACCACGGGTCGCGCACGACGGGGGGAACGGAGCATGGCAGTCGAACAGGTGGAGGCGCTGGTCGTCGGCGGCGGACAGGCGGGGGTCGCCGCGAGCGAGCACCTGAGCCGCAACGACGTGCCGCACCTGGTCCTCGAACGCGGGCGGATCGCCGAGCGGTGGCGGTCGGAGCGATGGGATTCGCTGGTCGCCAACGGCCCGGCCTGGCATGACCGGTTCCCCGGCCTCGAGTTCACCGACCTGCACGCCGACGCCTTCGCGGCGAAGGACCGGGTCGCCGACTACTTCGCCGCCTATGCCGCCAAGATCGCAGCACCGATCCGCTGCGGCGTCGAGGTCAAGCGTGCGTTCCGCCATGCCGACCGGCCCGGCTTCCGGGTCGAGACTTCCGACGGCGCGATAGACGCCACCTACCTGATCGCCGCGACCGGCCCGTTCCAGCGCCCTATCGTCCCGCCGCTCGTGCCCGAGGGCGCCCGGGTCCATCAGCTGCACTCCAACACCTACCGCAACCCGGATCAGCTGCCGGATGGCGCGGTGCTGGTGGTGGGATCGGGCGCCTCGGGCAGTCAGATCGCCGACGAATTGCTGCGCGCCGGCCGCCGGGTCTATCTATCGCTCGGCCCGCACAGCCGCTATCCCCGGCGTTACCGCGCGCGTGATTACTGCTGGTGGCTGGGTGTGCTGGGACGCTGGGACATCGAGGCGCCGGAGCCCGACACCGAGCACGTCACCATCGCGGTGAGCGGCGCCTATGGCGGCCACACGGTGGACTTCCGCCGGTTCGCAGAGCGCGGGATGATCCTGGTCGGCCGCACCGAGGGCTATGCCGACGGCACCATCCGCTTCGCGCCCGACCTGGCGGAGAACCTGGCGGCGGGGGACGCCAGTTATCTCTCGGAGCTGGATCAAGCCGACGCCTATGTCGCCCGCAACGGCCTGGACTTGCCTGAGGAGCCGCAGGCGCGGGAGCTTCTCGGCGACCCGGACTGCGTGCGCGATCCGATCCTTTCCCTGGATCTCGCCGAGGCCGGCGTGTCGACGATCCTGTGGGCGACCGGCTACGCCTACGATTTCGCCTGGCTCGACGTCGACGCCTTCGATGCTGCCGGCAAGCCGTTGCATGCCCGCGGGGTATCGGAGGAGGCCGGGTTGTA